>ERZ1046367.165-NODE-165-length-53726-cov-25.633508_pt1 | contig 53726 bp, 53 predicted proteins | sample MGYA00383091_ERZ1046367 | MGnify/ENA primary metagenome ERZ1046367 (study PRJEB29581, sample SAMEA5548361) | metagenome | biome: marine; feature: coastal; material: water | depth 50 m | study: Short-term variability in the microbial, nano- and picoplankton... | reverse complement strand
ATTGAAGAGCGGCAAGCATCATTGGTCGGAGGAGCATTGCTTGATGAAATCCAAGGCATTCAAGATTCTTACAATCTATCTGCAGAGCATCCAGCCATGAAAGCAATTAATTATAGGCAAGGATTACAAGTGATCAATGGAGAGCTAAAACAAGAGGAGTTATTTGAGAAATCGCTTTTTGCAACTCGTCAGTTCGCAAAAAGACAGTGTACTTGGATGCGAGGATGGGATAATTTAAACAATTTTGATCTGCATGAACTCAATGCGGCCTCAGAGCGATTAAAAAAACAACTTAATTTACTTGAAATCATTTAATTCTCAGGATTTACCCCCAAATTGTATTTATAATAAAACTTTACATTTATAGGTACCTTTGTGAACTGGGACAATCAAAACAATCAAGACCCATGGGGCAGAAAAGATCAAGACGACGTGTCGTTTGATGATTTAATTAAGAAATTTTCCGTTATGTTTGGCAAACAGGGCTCAGGATCCAATGGCTCTTCTGGAGGCGGCGGCTTTCAATTTCCAACTAAAAAAACATTTTTATATGGTTTCTTTGGCCTGCTAGTACTTTACGCAAGTATGTCTATCTACCAGCTTGATTCGCCTGAAAGAGCTGTAGTTTTAAGGTTTGGTGAATATCATAGTGAAACTGGCGAGGGTTTAAATTTTATGTTTGCTGGAATCGATGAAAGATATGTTGAGAATGTAGCATTGACTAGAAGGTATTCTCAAACTGCAAACATGTTAACTAAGGACGAAAATTTAGTTGATGTAACTGTATCTGTTCAATACAGGATTAGAAACCTGAAAGATTTTGTTTTGAATGTAAATGATCCAGAGAGCAGCCTAAGAGAAGCTACTGAAAGTTCTTTAAGACACGTTGTTGGCGATAATACTCTTGATGAAACTTTAACTACTGGTCGAGAAACCATAGCTCAAGACGTAGATACTAGGCTGCAAAGCTACTTAGATCTGTATGAGACAGGCTTGGTAGTTCAACAAGTGAACATTGAAAAAACTGACCCACCATCTGCTGTAAAAGCATCATTTGACGATGTGGTTGCGGCTAGAGAAGACAAGGTTAAGCTTCAAAATGAAGCTGAAAGATATGGTTTATCTATTGTTCCAGAAGCTAGGGGCCAAGCATTTGCTCGCATCCAAGCAGCAGAAGCTTACCGTGAAGAGGTTGTTGCTAATGCAGAAGGTGAAGCATCGCGTTTTGACAAGCTTCTTACTGAATACTCTAAAGCTCCAAAAGTTACACGAGATCGATTGTACTTAGATGCTATGCAAAGTCTTTACAGTAATTCAACTAAAGTTATGGTTGATGTTGAGGGTGGCAATAACTTAATGTATTTGCCATTGGATAAAATTCTAGAACAAAATAAATCACAGGAGGAAGACTAATGAATAAAGGTATCAATCTTCTAGTACTAGCCGGCTTAATAATAGCTCTAATTCTTAATAGCTTATTTGTTATTGATGAAAAAGAGGATGGAATAGTTTTCCAGTTTGGTGAAGCTATTAACTCTGATCTACCCACTGGGCTAAATTTTAAACTGCCAATTATTCAGAATGTTAAAAAATACGACTCTCGAATTCAAACATTGGATGAAGAACCAAATAGAATTTTAACTGTTGAAAGTAAATATCTAATAGTTGACTCATTTGTAAAATACAAAATTACGGATGTGAGAACATTCTATGATGCAACTAGCGGTAGCTTTATTAATCTAAATAACTTACTTGGACAAAGAACTGCATTTGAACTTAAAAATCAATTTGGCCGAAGAACAGTGACTGAGCTTGTCTCTGGTGAAAGAGATCAGCTGATGAGTAATATGAGAGATAACTTAGGTAATTCAGTTTCAGATTTAGGAATTGAAATTATTGATTTTAGGGTTAAGAGAATTGACCTCCCGCCCGAACTAAGTAACTCAGTCTATGAAAGAATGCGTTCAGAGAGAAATAGATTAGCTGAAGAATTGCGTGCAGAAGGAAACGAGCTCTCGAATGAGATTAGATCAACAGCAGACAAGCAAAAAGTTATCTTACTCGCCGAAGCATACAAAACTTCTGAGGAAATCAGGGGTGAAGGCGATGCAACTGCTGCAGCTATCTATGCTAAATCTTTCTCAGAAGACCCAGAGTTTTATGAGTTTACAAGAAGCTTAAGAGGCTATGACGCAACTTTTAACAATAAATCAGATGTTCTGCTAATTGATCCTAAATCTGACTTCTTTAAATATTTGAACAAATCAAAAGGCAATAATTAGCGATAATATGAGCGAAAACACCCTAATTTTAGGCTTGCAATGGGGTGATGAAGGCAAAGGCAAAATAGTTGATGCCTTGGCTGAAAGCTCTGATGCTGTTTGCCGTTTTCAAGGTGGGCACAATGCTGGCCACACCCTCAAGGTAGACGGCGAGCAAAAAGTTCTTCATCTTGTTCCATCTGGAATCTTGCATCCATCTGTTCATTGCGTTCTTGGAAATGGCCTTGTTTTATCTCTTCCAGCCTTGGCAGAAGAAATCATTGGTTTGGAAAAAAGCGGCATAAATTTTACAAACCGTTTTTATGTGAGTGAAGACTGTTGTTTAATCCTGCCCACCCATATAGCAATAGACAAAGTTCGCGATCAGAAAGAAGGTCTTGGAACTACTGGCAGGGGGATTGGCCCAGCCTATGAAGATAAGGTTGCAAGAAGAGCAATCCGTTTCAGGGATTTAAAAGATATAGAGGCAGTAAAAGGAAAATTATCTAAGCTTGTTCACTATCACAATCAGATTTTAGAGCATCTATATAACTCAGACCCAATTCCGTTTGAGGATGTTTTGCAGGAGCTTGCAGAACACCTAAACCTTTACCAGCAATATCATTGCAAAACCCAAGATTTATTAAAAATGTGGGTCAAAGAAGGAAAGAATATAATCTTCGAGGGTGCCCAAGGCTCCATGTTAGATATTGATCATGGAACGTATCCATTTGTTACTTCCTCAAGCACAACAGCGGGCGGTCTTTCGTCTGGCCTAGGTGTTGGTCCTAAATATGTTGATTCTGTTTTGGGGATTACCAAGGCTTATACAACACGTGTTGGCGAGGGACCTTTTCCAAGTGAATTATTTGATTCTAATGCAGAGCAATTAGCTAAAATTGGCCATGAATTTGGTGCAACAACAGGCCGCCCCAGAAGATGTGGATGGCTTGATTTAAAAGCTCTAGAAACCATTGTTTTTATAAACTCTGTTACCAATTTATGTATTACCAAACTAGATGTTTTGGATAGTTTTCCTTTAATCCAAGTCTGCATCGATTATGATGAGGAAGAAAATCCAATCTACAAAGACTTCCCTGGCTGGGAGCAAGATACTTCAGGCATCAGAGATTTTAAGGATTTACCTAAAGCTGCCCAAGACTATATACTTTATATTGAAGATGTTTTGGATTGCCCAGTTGGTATAGTTTCAGTTGGCCCTTCAAGAGATCAAACTATTTATAGAGACTAGCTTCATTAATCTTGGGGGAGACATGAGACAACTTCTTACTTCACTTCTTTTACTTTTCATTTTTACTGTTCTCATTTTTTTTGGAGGCGCTGTTCTTAAATTGTTTGGAAGCATCGATGGGCCTGGAGTGATTGAGGGTAAGGCATTGCCTGCGAATGTGGTTGAAGATAGAGCCACTAGAATTAACCTTGTTAAATCTGAATTAGCAGTTCTTGATGAAAAACAAATTCTCTTTGGAGACTTGCATGTTCATACAACTTATTCCACAGACGCTTTCATGTGGTCTTTGCCTTTCATGAATGGAAAAGGTGCCTCTCCAATTGCAGATGCTTGTGACTATGCAAGATTTTGTTCAGCATTAGATTTTTGGTCAATCAATGATCATGCAGAAGCAAGCACCCCAAGGAAATGGTTAGATACAAAGGAAAGTATTCAGCAATGTAATAATTTATCAGAAGGAACGGATGACTTAGTTAGTTTTTTGGGGTGGGAGTGGACCCAAGTTGATAGAGATGCTGATAGCCATTTTGGTCATAAAAATGTAATTTTTTTAGAAACCGAAGATTCATTGGTTCCACCAAGAGCCATAGGCTCAGGCGGTATAGCGCCTCTAGTTATGAGGCTGGGATTGCCGTGGACCATGTCAGCATTGCCAGCTACTTTGGATTTCAAAAATAGAGACCGATTTTTTGCTTTTAATAAATTTTTTGAAGAAATTCAAGATACACCAGTATGCCCTGCAGGAGTTGGAACAAGAGATTTACCCCTCAACTGTTATGAAGAAGCCACAGACCCAAATATCTTATTTCAAAAACTAAAAGAATGGGAAACTCCTTACATGGTAATTCCTCATGGAACAACGTGGGGGTTTTATACTCCTGCCGCTTCAGATTGGAAAAAGCAACTTACTAACTTTCAGGATGATGACTCTCAATTCTTATTTGAGATTTTTTCTGGTCATGGTAACTCTGAAGAATACAGATCTTGGAACGATGTTGGCATTGGTCAAAATGGCGAACTGTTTTGCCCCGAACCAACTGATAACTTTTTGCCAACTTGCTTTCAAGCTGGAAACATTATGGCTCAAAGATGTGAAGATTCTGGCTTAGATTCAACAACCTGCAGTCAATTAGTGAATCAAACTAAATCGAATTCAGCCTTAATGGGGTCAACAGGCTATGCAGCTATCAATGAAACACATCCAAATGATTTTTTGAACGCAGGCCAATGCAATGATTGTTTTTTACCAGCATTTAATTATCGACCACTAGGATCTGCTCAATACGTTCTAGCACTGAGAGATTTTACTGAAGAGGGCAACCCCAAGCGATTTAAATTTGGATTTATTGGCTCTAGTGACAATCATGGTGCAAGACCTGGAACAGGATATAAGGAAGTTGATAGGCTTTATAACACTGAAGCAAATGGATTCAACGATGCATTTTTTGACTATCTCGGTAGCTTGCAAAGACCAAAGGGAAAACTGGAACCAACCTACATGGATCTTGGCACAAGATCCCTTGAGAGTATCATGGATTTAAATTTTGCGACTGACTCTGAGAGACAAAGCGCATACTTTATGAGTGGCGGATTGGTGGCTGCTCATTCTCCTTCTAGAAGCAGAGAATCAATTTGGGACGCATTGGAGCGAAAAGAAGTCTATGCAACTTCCGGTCCAAGAATATTATTGTGGTTTGATGCGGAAGCTCAATCTAAATCGCTTGCAATGGGTTCAGAAGTTAACCTTAGTGAATCTCCTGTATTTACAGTAAAAGCTGCTGGGTCATTAAAGCAAAAACCAGGCTGTCCTGATTCCAGTACTGGCGGATTGACAAAAGATCGTTTAGAAAAAATATGTAATTCTGAATGCTATAACCCAAGCAATGAAAGGCGTCTGATATCTCGTATTGAAGTTATTAAAATATTACCTCAACAATTTGAAGACGAGCCTGTTGAAGGTTTGGTGAATGATGTCTGGAAATCATTTCCTTGCAACAGCACTAGTTGCAAAGTTTCATTTCAAGATGAGCAATTTGCAATTGGTCGAAGAGATGCTGTGTATTATGTTCGCGCGATTGAAGAGCCAACACCAACACTTTCAGCTGATCCTCTAGGATGTGAGTTCGATGAGAGTGGTCAATGTATAAAAGCTGAGGTTTGTAGGGTAGGTGTTCATGAAAATAGAGGAGAGTGCATTGCACCCGCCGAACATCGAGCTTGGTCTAGCCCAATCTTTGTTAATTATTCTTCTTAAGCCAATCCGCTTGATTTGTTTTCAACCATTCATCCAGTTTTGCGTTAATAAACTTATATGAATTTGGGTTAGAAAATTTTTTAGCTAGCCGAATACATTCATCAATTACAATTGGATGAGGTAAGTTGTTCGCGCGAATTTCAACCATACCCAGCCACAATATTGCTTCATCGATCATTTCAAGGTTTTCATCTTCACTATTTTTTAAATTCCTTGTGATACTTTTTAAGTCATCTGATTGCTCAAAAATATTTTCTAATCTTTCTTTAAAGTAGCTAAAACTTATTTTTTTAGGCGTATTCTCTTTGAGGAACTGATCTATAAGTGCATTAAGGCTGGATTCATGAAAGATGAATTGATAAATTGCTTGAACTAAACATTCTCGAGTTTGAAGTTCTTGTTTGTACTTACCAAGGTTCCTGCTCATATCTTAACTCAGCATCTCAACTAATGACTGAGCAATTTCCTTGCCCTTATTGAGTTGAGATTGGTTGGTTCGTTGCTTTGCTTGCTCAAGATTTTCAGTTGCAATAAGACCAAAAGCCACAGGTTTTTTTGTTTCAATGCTTATCTGCATGAGCCCCTGGGCCGCGGACTCTGAGATGAGCTCATAATGTGAAGTCTCCCCTCGAATAACCACACCATAGGCAATGACTCCATCTGCCTCAGAAAGTTCTAATTGGGCAGCATGCACCAATTCCCAGGCGCCTGGAACATACACAGTTTTAACATTTTGACATCCCAAATCTTTTAAATGAGCCTCTCCAGATTCAACCAACTCATTGACAAGTTCAGCATTCCACTTGGAAGCAACAATAGTAATTCTTGTCTTTGGATCTAGACGAGTTTTTGAAAATAAAAATCCATCTTTACTCATTGCTCAAACCCCACTACCTCAAGATCAAATCCTGATAAAGAAGGGTATTTTACTGGAGTCGCCAAAAGCTTGATCTTCTTCAAGCCCAATTCTTTTAGAACTTGCGACCCAATGCCAACAGTTTTTGTTTCTGGCATAACTTGTGATTTAGTTCCCATTAAATCATTCATGACACCATCAGCATCTTGATAATTTCCAATTAAAAGAAGAACGCCACAATCTTCTTGTCCAATCCTTGAGATAGCTTTTTCTAAGCTTAATCTCTCACCAAATTCTTCAATGCCAACTAAGTCATGCAAAGTATTTGGAACATGCACTCTTACAAGAGGTGATTCAGATGAGCTGATCTCTCCCTTAACAAAGGCTAAATGCAAGTTATTAAATATGCTGTCTCTCCAAGCAGATAGCTCAAATTTAATGCCTTGAATCTCTACAGGTTTAGAGTACTCAAGCTGCACAGACTTTTCTTTAAGGGTTCGGTAATGGATTAAGTCAGCTATTGTTCCAATTTTCATTTCATGAGTTGCAGCAAATTGCATCAAATCATCTCTTCGTGCCATGCTGCCATCTTCATTCATGATTTCACAAATGACCCCAGCTTCTTCGTGTCCAGACAATCTTGCAAGATCACATGCTGCTTCAGTATGGCCTGCACGACTTAGCACACCACCTTCAAAAGCTCTTAATGGAAAAATATGGCCTGGCTGCACAATATCTGAAGCTTTGGCATCTTTGTTTGCGGCAACTTGAATTGTTCGAGCTCTATCTACTGCCGAGATACCAGTTGAAATACCTTCTGCAGCCTCAATTGAAACAGTGAATCCAGTGCCATGTTTTGCACGATTATTATTGGTCATCATTGGAAGATTCAATTGATCACATTTTGAAGGAGATAAAGGCAAGCAAACCAAACCCTTTGCTTTACTGATCATAAAGTTTATTTTTTTATCATCGATGAGCTCAGCAGCACAAACTAAATCACCTTCATTTTCCCTATCCTCATCATCAAGCAGTATGACCATCTTGCCATCTGCAATATCAGCAATGAGTTCTTCGGTTGAGTTAAAGTCCATGTTCTCTATATAAGTATTAAATATTTAAAAACAACTAAGCGTTTGGATTGTAATAAGTTGTCTTTATATCATCGCCAAAACTTTCTAATTTAATTAATTTTAGTCTCGGTGATTTTTTTATTGACATGGGAGCCTTCGAGCTCATTGTATCCTTACTACCTTTTCCTAAAATCATCGGTGCAGTATATAGCACCAATTCATCAAATAGATTTTTGCCTATGAAAGCATTCAGGGTTTGCTGTCCACCCTCGACAAGAATGCTTGAAATATTCCTTTGCAAAAGGTCTTGCATAAACCTATCTAAAAAGTCTTTTTTTTCATACTTTAAGTATTCAACATTTTTTATTTTCTTTGCAGGCAATTTAGATCCAATAATAATTTTTTCACTTCCTGCAAAAAGTTTTTTAGTTTTAGTCGATTTCTTCAGGCTACCAAGAATAATTTTTACTGGTTGAGGAACCGCATCATTTTTTCGCAACCCTAGTTCTTTGCTGCTTAATCTCACTGTTAATGCAGGGTTATCTTGCTCTGCCGTTTCTCTGCCAACCAATATACCTTTTACTCTTGATCGAATATGGTGACTATCTTTACGGGAATCTGAATTAGATATCCAGTTACTCTCACCATTTTTGAGTGCAATTTTGCCATCAATTGATTGCGCACCCTTGAGAATAATATATGGACGCAGTTTTTTTTGGGTAGTAAAAAAAATTCGATTTAATTCCTCGCACTCATTTTTTAGAAGCCCAATCTTTGTTTGTATCCCAGCTTTTTTAAGTATTTTAATTCCCCTACCATTGATTGATGGGTTTGGGTCTAGGGTTCCACAGATTACTCTTTTAATTTGATATTCAATTAATGTATTTGTGCATGGAGGAGTATTTTTTTCAATTGAGCAAGGCTCAAGATTAACGTATACATCAGCTCCTTTAATTAGCAGAGAAGCTTTTTTCGAACCAAATTTCTTTTTACAATTTTTAATGGCGTTGATTTCAGCATGCGCTCCACCGTATGCCTTGTGCCAGCCTTCGCCAATAACTTTATTTTTCTTAACAATAACGCATCCAACCATTGGATTGGGTTGTACATGACGGCGACCTTTCTTTGCAAGCTCAATGGCATGCGCCATAAAGTCTAGGTCTTTCATTTTTTCTTCTTTGTTCTTTTTTGCTTTTCTTTAGATAGCGAAGAAATTTCTTCAGCAAATTCTTTGATATCTTGAAAATCACGATAGACAGAAGCAAATCTTACATAAGCAACTTGATCTACTCTTTTTAAATTTCGCATAACTATCTCACCAAGTTGGCGGGAGGCAATTTCTCTTTCACCAAGTTGACGAATTTCAGTCAAGATACTTCCAAACACACCATCAATCTCTTCTGTAGACAAAGGTCTTTTTTCTAGTGCTCTAAGCATGCCACCTTTAAGCTTTACTCCATTGAAGGGTTGTCTCTCACCATCACTTTTAACAATTCTAGGCAAAGCTAAGTCGGCTGTTTCAAAGGTAGTAAATCGTGCATGGCATAACTCACATTCTCTTCTTCTTCTTATCTGAGATCCATCACCTGAAAGCCTTGAGTCAATAACTTTTGTGTCTTGGGCTTGGCAGAATGGACAGAACATTATTTATAGACAGGAAACCGTTTGCACATCTCAACCACTTGGCTTTTGATGGTATTAATTTTTTCAGCATTACCCATATCGAGCACTACATCACAGATCCAATTACTCAAGATCTCTATTTCTGTGCCACCAAAACCTCTGGTGGTTACTGCAGGAGTTCCTAGGCGAATTCCGGAAGTGACAAATGGTGATTGAGGATCATCAGGGACTGCATTTTTGTTAGCTGTAATATTAGCTTCCCCTAAAGCTCTCTCGCAATCTTTGCCCGTTAATCCCTTGCTTCTTAAATCCATTAATACAATGTGATTATCAGTTTTTCCAGACACCACATCAATGCCACGATCTTGTATCACTTTACACATAAGCTTTGCATTATCTATGACTTGCTGAGTGTAAACCTTAAATTCCGGTTCCAGCGCTTCTTTGAAACACACTGCTTTTGCTGCAACTACATGCATCAGAGGGCCACCTTGTGATCCAGGGAAAACAGCTGAATTTAATTTCTTTTCTAGCGCTTCATTTGCTTTAGCAAGAATGATGCCGGATCTAGGACCTCTAAGAGTTTTGTGGGTAGTAGAAGTAACAACATCTGCATAAGGAACAGGAGAGGGATAAAGGCCAGCTGCAACAAGTCCTGAAACATGTGCCATATCCACTAACAAATATGCACCGACTTCATCAGCTATCTCTCTAAATATTTTCCAATCTATGATCCCTGAAAAAGCTGAAAAACCAGCCACGATCATTTTCGGATTATGCTCTTTAGCTAAATCTCTAACGCTATCATAATCAATATCATGGGTCTCTGGATGGAGGCCGTACTGAAAGGCAGTATAGTTTTTTCCAGAAAAGTTAACTTTTGCTCCATGTGTTAAATGACCGCCTTGATCAAGGCTCATTCCTAAAATAGTGTCATTTGGTTCAAGCATTGCCAAAAAAGCTGCAGCATTTGCTGATGATCCAGAGTGAGGTTGAACATTTGCATAATCAGCCTTAAAAAGTTCCTTGGCTCTATTAATAGCTAACTCTTCAGCTACATCAACATGTTCACAGCCTCCGTAGTATCTTTTATGAGGATAGCCTTCAGCATATTTATTTGTTAATACGCCTCCTTGCGCTTCCATGACTCGTTGACTGGCATAATTTTCAGAGGCTATAAGCTCTATGTGTTCTTCTTGTCTTGTGGACTCATTATCAAGAGCCTGCCATAGCTCTGCATCATATGTTTCAATTGATTGTGAATTGGCAAAAATTGAATCAGCTCTAGATTCCATTGATTACTCCAAAAGTATTAATTTTTTAATTAAATGATTGAAAGTCTTATTCTAAATTATCTATGGCTTCTTGTGGGAAAAAGCACGTGATCTTTTGGGAAAAGTTGCTTTGCATATCTCACATCTAATTCCATGACACTTTTGCGCCTGACAAAATTCCCTGCCCCAAAAAATAATTTGTAAGTGCAACTTATTCCATGATTGTTTGGGAAAAATTTTCTTTAAATCTTTTTCCGTTTCTTTAACATTTTTGCCTTTAGTAAGACCCCATCTTTGAGCCAGCCTATGAATGTGGGTATCAACTGGAAATGCGGGCTGACCAAAGCCCTGACTAATTACCACTGAGGCAGTTTTATGGCCAACGCCTGGGAGCTTTTCTAGAGCTTGAATGTCATCTGGGACCTTGCCATCAAATGAATCGCATAAAATGTGCGAAAGGCTGTGAATGGCTTTTGATTTCTGCGGTCCGAGACCGCATGGCTTAATAATGCTGTAAATTTTTTCAGGAGTTTGGGCGCCCATATCTTTTGGGTTATTTGCAAGCCTGAATAGTTCGGGAGTTACTTTGTTAACTCTCTCGTCTGTGCATTGAGCGGATAAAAGTACGGCAACAAGGAGCGAGAAGTGATCGCAATGATCCAAGGGCACAGGCGTTTTAGGATAATGCGCTTCAAGGATTTGCATCACGATCAATGCTCTTTCAGATTTAGTCATAATAAAAAATTAAACTGCCATATATACATTTAATAATTGAATTTTTTGAATATTAGCCTTATCTATAGTCGTTGATTTGGCTGATTAATACCTTTAATATCTTTACACAATGCATCACTTTTACAAGCCATAAAAGCTTAACTTCATTCAACAAAACCAATGCAAGATTACAAAACAGAACATCCGTTTGATATAACGCTCTCTGAAGAGCAGCAAATGACATGGGACATGTTAAGAAAATTTGCCGAAACTGAAATGCGTCCTCAGGCAAGAAAAGCTGAAAGTGATGGCAGGCCAAGTCCTGAATTGCTAGAAAAAATTAAAGCTTTGGATCTTATTCCTTTGATTGTTCCAGAGGCTTATGGTGGCATGGGGCTAGAGCAAGATTCTGTTTCCAATTCATTGACTCTCGAAGCACTTGCATATGGAGATTTGTCATTAGCAATGTCTGTGTCGGTTCCATTGCTTACAGCTCAAATTATTGCAGAGCATGGGAGCGAAGAGCAAAAATCTCAACTCCTTCCAGAGTTTGCTGCAGGATCAATCTTTCATGTCGGTCTAGGAGTTAATAATGCAGCATTATCAACAGACCCATATCAATCTAGCGTTCTGGTTAAGGAGAGTGGCGAAGACATCATTCTTAATGGTGCTAAAACCGGCATAGCTTTTGCGGAGGAAGCTAACAGTTTTTTAATTTCCGCATCCAATGAATCAGGCGAATGCAATTTATATTTTGTTAGCAAAGATCAAGAGGGCATTGAGCTTGAATCAAAAGAATTCATGGGCTTAAAGGGCGCTCCTTTTTCACAGATCACTTTTACTAATTGCAAAATAAATGCTTCTCAGAAACTTGGCGGACATAATTACTCAATTGATTTTCAAGCACTCATTGATTCTTCTCGAATTGGCATGTCAGCATTAGCTTTGGGTGTTTGTCAGGCAGTTTTGGATTATGTTATTCCCTACACAAATGAAAGAGTCGCCTTTGATGAGCCAATTTCAAACCGTCAGTCTGTTGCATTTCTGGTGGCTGACATGGCTATTGAAACGGAGGCCTTAAGACTTATGGTATATAAAGCAGCCGCATTAAAAGATCTTGATGAGGACTTCCACAAGCACGCCTCTCTCACATACAGATTTGCATCGCACCATGGAATGAAAATAGGAACCGATGGCGTGCAGTTACTTGGTGGACATGGCTTTACTCACGAGCACCCAGTTGAGCTTTGGTACAGAAATTTAAGAGCCATTGGCATCTTTGAAGGAGGCGCAGGAGTTTAAAATGATTCACCCACTTTTACCCAACCAGTTACAAAAAACTCAAGAGACCATGAGAATGGCTGCAGAATTTATCTTGCGACCAATCTCCAGAAAATATGATAAAGCTGAGCATGAGCCGCCATTAGAAATGGAGCAACTTAACCAAGCTGCTGCTGCGCAAAAAAAAGAAACCGGGATGGGCGATGATTCAGTTAAATCAATGGACCTTGGCGGCAGAAGTTTATGGGCTGTTATTTCTTTAGAGCAAATGTGCTGGGGCGATGTTGGTCTATTTCTTGCGAGACCCGGAACAGGGTTAGGCAATGCTGCGATTATGGCTGTTGGCGACAAAGATCAAAAAGCTGTGTGGGGCAAACGATGGGCCGCGATGGCAATTACCGAGCCAGGAGCAGGCTCAGATTCCAAAAATATTTCTACAACAGCTGTCTTAGAGGGCGATGAGTGGGTTCTAAATGGAGAAAAAATATATGTGACTGATGGAGACCGATGTGACTGTGTTGTCGTTTGGGCAACATTAAATAAGGACATGGGCAAGACCGCCATTAGGTCCTTTATTGTAGAAAAGGGCACTCCCGGATTTACTGTTGCTAGGCTTGAGAAGAAACTTGGTATTAGAGCCTCTGATACAGCAACGTTAATTTTTGATAATTGCAGGATTCCTCGTGAAAATCTTCTTGGTGGCAAAGAAGAAATTGAAACGGACATCAATGCAGCAAAAAAATCATTTGGCGGAGCGATGCAAACCTTTGATAATACTAGGCCTATGGTCGCAGGCATGGCTATTGGGCTTGGTCAAGCTGCTCTTGATATGACCAGAGCTCTCCTGTCTGAAGAGGGTTATGAAGATAACTTTGGCGGATCTATGCATACCCAAACGGCTATACAGAGTGAGCTTGAGATGCTTGAAGCTGAGCTAGAAGCAGCCAGGTTGCTTGTCTATAAATCAGCTTGGATGATGGACAACAAAATGCCAAACTCAAAAGAAGCGTCAATGGGCAAAGCCAAGGCGGGCAGAATTGGCAATAGAATTTCCTTAAAATGTGTTGAGATATGCTCTATGCAGGGGTTTTCTGAAGACCACTTGCTTGAAAAATTCTCTCGTGATTCAAAAATTTTAGACATTTTTGAAGGCACTCAGCAGATTCAACAATTGATTGTTGCAAGGCAAGTTCTTGGAAAAAGTTCATCAGAGCTAAAATAACCCTATTTTATTTTACCTATCAGTTAAATTTATATCTTAAATAGCATGCCCATTAGGTTTGCATTGAGTTTACCTATCGGTATATCATGCTTTTACTAGTTCTATTTAATCAACTTTAAGGGGGAAGATTATGAACAGATATTTCTATGCTTTTTTATTAGCATTTACATTTAGTGCAGTACCAACCATCGCGCAAGACAACGCGGCTCGTGAAATCGAAGAGGTTGTGATTACTGCTTTAAGAAAAGAAACAAACCTACAAGATACTGCGATCACTATTACAGCGATCACTGCACAGGATCTTGAAGTTAAACAAATTGAGAACTTTGAAGATCTTCAGTTTGCTGTTCCAACATTAGGCTTCCAAAAAGGCGCTTACTCAGGCTCAGGGATTACTCTTCGAGGTATTGGTAACTTTGCTGTTGGTAACTCTTCAAGCGCAAGTATTGGGTATTTCTGGAATGGTCAAAGCGCATCTGCCAGCGGACTTTACGAAGCAGAGTTTTTTGATGTTGAGCGAGTTGAGGTTTTACGTGGACCCCAGGGATCACTCTTTGGCGCTGGTACAACCGGTGGCTTGATTCAAATGATTACTAAAAGACCTGATGCTGAGGCAGGTGGCTACATTAAGACAGATGTTGCTGACTACGATTCAGTGAGATTAGAGGGAGCAGTTAACCTGCCGTTATCGGATACATTGCGTGCAAGATTTGCATTCGCCTCTCTTGAAAGAGATGGTTTTGTAACGAACTCTCATACAGGCAATAAGCTTGATAATAGAAGCACTCAAGCTGCAAGGATGTCTTTTGAATATGATTATTCAGACGATACAACCATGACTTTGATTTATGAAACAACTAAAGCAGACGATAACAGACTAAGAGCTGCTAGACAGTTCTGTAAGCAAGATACATTTTACGGTTGTAGCCCGTTTGAAAATGGCAACGATGCTGTTTGGTCACCTGGTAGTTATGGTCATTGGGTCCCTTATCTTCAATACCAGAACACAGCTTTGGACTATACCATTTATGAGAATAATCCTTCCTCTGATTTAAGAAGTGTTAATCTTGACTTCGAGCCGACTCATGAAGCTGAGCTTCAGAACACAGTATTTGAAATTAACAGCGCTCTTTCAGATACCATGAACATGGTCTTTACTTATTCATACCACACTAGAGAGTATGAAGATTTTGCTGATTACGATCATTCTGTATCAGTGGTTCCTTACTCAATGGGGCCTATCACATCAAATATTTTTGGTGATTCTACTAAAAGTAACATGTCTGGAGCAGCTCTTGGCATGAGAACTTACACAAGTGACCAAGCAATGGATAGATCTTTTAATGAATCAGAATGGGAGCAGTACGAGTTAAGATTCTCATCTGACTATGATGGTGCATTTAATTTTACTTTCGGTCTTTTTTCAGCTTCAGCTGACAGTGAAACTAATTACAACATTGGAACGCCATACATGAATTATTGGAGTGATGTTTCAACTGGACCATTGGGAGCAATTTTCCCAGACTCAGCAGCTTATGGTGGAGCTCCATTCTGGATTGGCTGGTTCCAAACTTTACCAGTAGCATCTGCGCAAGCAACTCAACTTGTTATGGCTGGTTTGCTACCCCCAGCTCAAGCTCAAGGCTTTGTATTAAATACAGCTAAAAATGGTGGTAAGGCTAATGCTGATGCAACCATTGGACCAAAACATTTAGCTGAGTGGCAACAGTACTTCCATGTTGATAGTAATCTTAATAGAAGCAGTGAAGCTATATATGGTGAAATGTACTTTGATCTTAGCGATCTTACAACATTGACCATTGGTGGTCGTTACACTGAATTTGAAATCAATGACAAAGCATTTAACTCTTTGCTTGATCTACAAAATCAGGGTGCTGGCTATTATGGAACAGTCAAACCAGCTCCTGTGCCTAGAAGTTATGCGGCTGAAGAGTCAACCTACAAACTTGGCCTTGATCATCAGCTCAATGACAATCAACTTCTATATGCAACTTATTCAACTGGGTTTAAACCAGGTGGTTTCAATACTACTGATATTCAAGGCTTAGAAACTTTTGACTCGGAAGTTGCAAACGTGTTTGAAATAGGTCTAAAAAGCACTCTAATGGATGGGGCACTTCAATTAAATGTATCTGCTTATACCAATGATTACGAAGGCTTACAGCTTTCTCAAATTGTTAACCGTGCTTCCATTAACCAAAATGGAGATGCAGCAATTGAGGGTATTGAGGCTGAATTTACAATGTTCTTATCTGAAACATTGGTAGTTGATGGCTTCATATCTAGCACAAGCACTGAGATTGAAAATTTTAAATCAGTTGATCCACTGAATCCAAACCAAGCCACTAAGAGGCTTCCACTTCCAGCTGGAGCAACAGGATTCTTCTCTGACTTTGCACCTTTGATAGCAACTTGTAATCCTTTGGTTTTTGTCGGACAAGCAGCTCCTTCCAATGATTGTTATCTTGGAATAGCGGCGCAAAATCCTCTGCTTGGTGCTTTGGTTTTATACACACCAACAGATGCTGGTTACTTGTTCAAATCTTTTGGACCACTATGTACAGTGCCATTCTTTGGGTTAGATTCAACAACACTTCCTTGCCCATTAACTGATGGAGTTGAAGCAGATTTATCTGGTAACTCACTTCCACTTGCAGCAGAGCTTAACTACAGACTTGGTGTGACTAAGTTTGTCGATACATCTGCTGGATCATGGGCGTTCAGAATGGATTATTCATACAGAGATGATTATTACAGCACAGCATTTAACCGCGATCGTGGTTACATTGAAGATGTAAGCTTAATGGATGTATCTGTTAAATATACTCCAGTTTCTGAAGCTTGGTCTGTTAGTGCCTACGTAAGAAATTTGGGTGATAAAGACCATATTTATAATTACTACTCAACAGATGTGACGGTTGGTGGCTTCCAAAATGGTGTTGCTATTGATCCGAAGATCTTTGGTATAAGTTTTAGAATGGATTTTTAATCCTTCATTTTAGATATAATAAAGCCCGGATTAATTCCGGGCTTTTTTTTGATGAAAATATTTACCAAACGATTTAAGAGGACTTTATCAAAGCTGCAGGCAAGCTTTCTTGAAGAAAATCGTGAAAATAAAAAAATGCTTGATACTTATATTAAGTATGCCGAAGGCTCCGCATCAGAAGAAGAGCTTGAAATTGCAAATTCACAACTCCAGCAAATTTTTAAAAACTTAGGTTTGGGCGTCCTGCTGATCTTACCTTTTAGCCCAATCACACTCCCCTACATCTTTTCTAAGGCTAAGGAGCTTGATATTGATTTGATACCAAATTGGTATAAGTCTTTAAGTAATGAGGACGATCGTTTAGAATAACTCGTTACTAACTTTGGAGTATAAACATGAAAACAGCGGTCATCGTAGATAGCGTTAGAACAGGTCTGGCTAAATCACATCGCGGAGGCTTTAACATCACTCGTGCAGACGATATGTTGGCTCATATTATTAACGGTATGTTGGATAGAAATCCTAACCTACCTCCTGAAATGGTTGAAGATGTCATCATGGGTTGTGGAAACCCAGAAGGTGCAATGGGGCACAACATTGGTAGAAATGCCGCAGTATTGTCTAACCTTCCAATTACTACTGGCGGCACTACTGTCAATCGTTATTGCTCATCAGGACTTCAAACTATTTCTATGGCTGCAAGTCAAATTATGGCTGGATGTTATGACACAATCATTGCTGGCGGCGTAGAGCAAATTACCATGCTTTCTGGAAAAACTAACATGGACGGATTTGTGAATGAAAAGCTTGCTGAAAGCCATCCTGGAATCTATTTTCCTATGGGAATCACAGCAGAAACTGTTGCTAATCGTTACAACGTTTCAAGAGAAACTCAAGATGAGATTGCATTTGAGAGCCAAAAAAGAACTGCTGCAGCTCAGGAAGCTGGAAAGTTTGTTGATGAAATTATCCCAATGGAAACTAAGATGCTGCTCATGAATAAAGAAACTGGAGATTCTAAAGAAGTTGACTACACAGTTGATAAAGATGAATGCAACAGACCTGGAACAACCATGGAAGCGCTAGCCGGACTAAAGCCAGTTTTTGATCCTGAAAATGGTTCTGTTACTGCTGGTAATTCTTCTCAGCTTTCAGATGGAGCTTCAGTCACGCTTGTGATGAGTGAAGACAAGGCTCTTGAATTAGGCTTAAAGCCTCTTGCTTACTTCAGAGGCTTTACAACAGTTGGATGTGAGCCTGATGAGATGGGAATCGGTCCAGTCTTTTCAGTGCCAAAACTTTTGAAATCTCATAACATGAGCGTAGATGATATTGATCTTTGGGAGCTGAACGAAGCATTTGCAGTTCAAGTTGCTTATTGTCGTGATCAGCTTGGCATTTCAATGGACAAGCTTAATGTAAATGGTGGCTCCATCTCAATTGGACACCCATTTGGCATGACAGGTTCAAGACAAGTAGGTCATATTGTCCGTGAACTCAACAATCAAGATAAACAATTTGGTATTGTGACCATGTGTGTTGGCGGCGGAATGGGCGCCACTGGTCTCTTCGAAAGATACCCAAGTTAATATAAGTTCAGAATTTTCAATTATTAAGAAGTACCTATCTGGCATAGGTGCTTCTTATATAAAATCTAACGGCATTGAGCTTTCAGTTGGAGATGACTGCGCAGTTCTTGCTACAAAATCAAAATTATTAATTAGTACAGATACCTCTGTTTCGGGTGTGCATTTTTTAAAATCAATGCCTGCTGAATCCATTTCATATAGATCCGTTGCCACTGCCTTAAGTGACATCGCGGCTATGGGCGGCGATCCAATTGCATTTAATCTTTCATTGGTTATGCCTCATTTTGATGAAGCATGGATGAAAGGTTTTAAAAAAGGATTGCAAAAGATTGCCAGGGAATTTCAATTGCCTTTAATCGGTGGGGACTTAGCCAAGGGGCCCTTGCAAGTTAGTGTAACTGTTTTGGGTAAACCGCAAAAAAAAATCTTATTTAGATCGGGAGCTAAGCCCGGAGATATCTTGTGTTTATCTGGCTCTTTAGGTCAAGCCTACATGGGATTGAAGGAGTTTAAGGCTAGCAAATCATTAAATGCTAAGAGCAAGCCTTATCTTTATCCAACTGCTCAAATTCAACATGGACAAACTATCTCTAACATTGCCTCATCAGCAATTGATATTTCCGATGGCCTGTTTCAAGACTTAACGCATCTCATTGCAAGGTCTGGCGTGGGCTGCATCGTTAATTTGCAAGACGTGCCAATTGCAGATAAAAAATTTATCAAGCAATGCCTTGAGTTTGGAGATGATTACAAACTTCTTTATACGGTTCCTCCATCAAAACTACAAGATCTTCAAAGAGCTTTAAAATCAAAAGGAGAAAAATGCCATACTATTGGTACCATGGGCGGCAAGAAACTAAAAATTATCAATAATTCATTTGGCTCTTTTAAAAACTGGGACCATTTTCAATAACATGAGTTTTCCAAATCTTAAAAATCCCACTCATCTTGTTGCAACATGGTTTGGTGTTGGGTTGCTACGACCAGCACCCGGTTCTTGGGGAAGTCTGGCGGCAGTTATTACTTGGTATTTTTGCGAATTTTTACATTCTTCTATATTAATCATATTGCCAATTTTTATTATCTTTTCATGGTATGTATGTTCTAAAGCAGAGCAAGACAGTGATTCCGGTGATCATTCGGCGATTGTAATTGATGAGGTAGCAGGAATGTTGGTGACTTTAGCTTTTGTGCCGCATGAAATTATTTTTTATCTATGTGCTTTCTTATTATTTCGACTGTTTGATATTTGGAAGCCATGGCCAATTTCATGGGTGGATGGAAATATTAAAGGAGGCTGGGGAGTTCTCTTTGATGATTTAATAGCAGGATTACTTGCCGGTGGTATAATTTACGCAATCTTCTTCTTAATTTAAATCAATTGAATAGCTGTAAATTTGTATCTGAATCAGAGTTGCCAACTAAGTTTGGTGATTTCACTATTTCAGCTTTTGAAGAGCCTAATGGAAAAGATCATTTGGCCTTAACAATTGGCGATATCCAAAAGCAAGACGCCGTTATGTGTAGAGTGCATTCTGAATGTTTAACTGGCGACGCATTGCACAGCTTAAGATGTGATTGCGGCCCTCAGTTACAAGCAGCTCTTCAAATGTTAGCGGAAAACAAATCAGGCATTCTCCTTTACTTAAGGCAAGAGGGAAGAGGGATTGGATTGGTTAATAAAATTAGGGCATATGCTCTTCAAGATCAAGGCCATGATACTGTAGAGGCCAATGAGTTATTAGGTTTTGCTGCTGACTTAAGAGAATATAATATTTGTTTAGATATTCTGCAGCATTTTAAAATTTCTTCCGTAAACCTTTTAACAAATAATCCAAAAAAAGTTAATGCTTTAGAAGAGGTTGGGATCAAAGTTGAAAAAAGAACACCTCTTCATGAAGGTGAAAATGAAAAGAATAAAAATTATCTCGATACAAAGAGAGATAAGATGGGCCACTTAAGATAAGCTGCTTTTTACTTTGGCAAGAATTCCTTTTTTGTCTAGGCCTGCCATTTCAATCATCTCATCGCGACTTGCGTGCTCAATAAATTCATCGGGAATACCACATATTACTACTTGAGCTGGGATGTGATGTGCATGAGCCCACTCACTTACAGCTGATCCAGCACCACCTGAGATAGCGCCATCCTCAATAGTGACAATAATCTTTTTGCCTTCTGCGTGCTCTGCAATTAACGCTTCATCCATTGGCTTTACAAACCGCATATCCAATAAGCTTGCATTCAATTCTTCAGCGACCTCTTCGGAAGCACTAATTAGTGCACCAAAGTTAAGTATAAGTACTTCTGCCTCTCGCTCATGCATGACTCTGCCCTTACCAATTGGAACAGGATTAAGAGATGGATCTATTGATGAATTGATTCCGCCACCCCTTGGATATCGGACTGCGGCAGGCCCTTGATGAAGAAAGGAAGTAGTGAGCAGTATTCTGGTTTCATTTTCATCTGCTGGTACGGCGATTAGCATATTTGGAATACACCTGAGATAGGTTAAGTCATAATTTCCAGAGTGAGTAGGGCCATCCTCGCCTACGAGCCCAGCTCGATCAATTGCAAACAAAACGTTAAGATTTTGTAACGCTACATCATGTATTAATTGATCATATGCTCGTTGCAAAAAAGTAGAATAGATAGCTACCACCGGTTTTTTATTCTCACAAGCCATGCCCGCAGCCAATGTAACGGCATGCTGCTCAGCAATCGCCACATCAAAAAATCTCTCAGGGAACGCCTTGCTAAACTCTACAAGGCCTGAGCCTTCTCGCATCGCAGGTGTAATGGCAAGCAAACCTTCATCTTCGTGAGCCATATCAACAACCCACTTACCAAAAACATCTTGATATTTAGGACCATTATTTTTTTTATTAGAGTCAAGCGGCCTAATTTTTCCTATTGCATGGAACCCAATCCGATCTGCCTCCGCAGGATCTAACCCAGCACCTTTTTTAGTAATAATATGCAAGAATTGAGGCCCTTCAAAATCTTTCAAGTTACCAATAACAGATATTAACTCACTGATATTATGACCATCGATTGGACCAATGTAATTTAACCCTAGCTCCTCAAAAATACTTCCAGGTGCTACCATGGCTTTCATTTGAGTTTCTACTTTTCTGGCAATATGATGTGCTTGAGGTAAATTTTCTAAAAAGCTTTTACCACTCTTTCTGATGCCCTTATACAGTTTAGATGCCCAAATTCGTGAAAAATAATTATTTAGTCCGCCGACATTCTCAGAAATAGACATGTCGTTGTCATTAAGAATAATTAACATATTGGGTTTTATGTGGCCCGTATGAGCAAGACCCTCAAATGCCATGCCTGCTGTCATCGCGCCATCTCCAATTACTGCAACAACTTTTTTATCGGTATCTTGATTGGCAATTGCCATGCCAAGAGCAGCACTAATCGATGTGCTTGAGTGACCAACACCAAAAGCATCATATGAACTTTCTTCTCTACTTGGAAAAGGAGCAAGCCCATTTTTATGCCGGATACTGGTTAAGCTATTTTTTCTACCAGTTAATATTTTGTGCGGATATGCTTGGTGTCCGACATCCCAAATAATCTTATCATCAGGAGTGTTGTAGAGGTATTGCAGCACAACTGTTAGCTCAACGACCCCCAAACCTCCGCCAAGGTGACCACCGCTTTGTCCTACGCTATAAAGCATATGTGCTCGCACATCATCTGCTAATGACTTGAGCTCGACTGATGTTAAATTTTTTATATCATCAGGAACATTGATTTTATCCAAAATAGGAGTTTTAGGATGATCTGTGGGTATTTCAGAAAATATTTTCATCTTTAATGTTTCCTGGCAACCATAAAATGTGCAAGCTCTATTAAATTTTTTACTTCTTCCTCCACAAAAGAATCTTTGAGTTTGGTAATGCAGATACTTGAAAGAGCTTCAGCTTTTTCAATTGACTCTTCCTTGCCAAAGACACTAACGTAAGTCAGTTTTTTATTCTTTATGTCTGATTGATTGCTTTTGCCTAAAGTGCTTGAATCTGATGATACTTCTAGGACGTCATCCATAATTTGAAATGCTAGCCCAAGCTTTTCTCCAACTTCATCTAAGAGCGCTAAAGTATTGGTTTGGTTTTCAAATCCCATGTGTGGGAGGGTCATTGCGACCTGAATAAGTTTCGCAGTCTTAAGCTCGTGAATTTTCTCAATATCAGTAAATTCATCTCTTTCAGCATCTAGGTCATATTGTTGACCAAGGATCATTCCTTCATGCCCACATGCATTAGTTAATGCTCTTATAGATGCTACTTTTTGCTGATCAGTCATTTCCTCAGATACCGCAATAACTTCATAAGCCAGAGCCTGCAAGGCATCACCCGCCAATATGGCGGTAGCTTCATTGAACTTGATATGGTTTGAGGCTTGGCCGCGCCTCATTTCATCATCATCCATTGAAGGCAAATCATCATGAATTAATGAGTATGTATGCATGAGCTCAATGCTTGTAGCCATATCAATTAGAGTAGATTCAGGCACGGCCCTATTTAATTTTCCAGATGAAAAAATTAACCCAGCCCTGATGCACTTGCTATTGGCTAATGCTGAATATCGCATCGAAGAAATGATCTTATTTTTCTCAGGAAGCAGACTATCTATTCGCTTTAATACCTTCTCATTACATTCAGATAGAAAGCTTGCAGTCATGGGATTGGTTTTTAGTTTTCCAGGTCAATACTATCGCCATTATCTAAAAGCTTTTTAACTTTTAGCTCAGCTTCAGAAAGTTGTTTTTGGCAATCTTTGACTAACCCTATACCTTCTTCAAAAGATTTCACGCTATCCTCTAAGCTAATATCACCATCTTCAAGTTTGGCAACAATTTGCTCAAGTTTCTTTAAAGATGCCTCAAAATTTACTGTGTCTTTTTTTGTCATTGCTTATTGTAACTTATGATTTTTTTTTCAGCACTTAGCTAGATGACTTTAAGAACTTAAATCTATGTTCTAGCCATGCCTTGATTCTTGAGGGAAGTATAAGAGCAGCAGGGGTAAAAATTAGAGTGAGAACTGTACTAAACGCCAACCCAAAAACAATTGATGATGCAAGATTTTGCCACCATCCAACCACTCGACTGCCAACTATAATCTCTCTTCCTAAAACATCAATGCTCAAACCAATTGCCAGGGGCAGCAACCCAAAAATAGTTGTCGCAGTTGTCAAAAGAATGGGGCGAAGCCTTTGTTTGCATGTCTTAATAATTACATCTTCTTTAGCAAGATTTGGAAATTCACCTGTGAGCCTATTAAACGTATCAATGAGCACTATATTATTGTTTACAACAATTCCAGATAATGCAACGATGGCAATTCCTGTCATAGTAGTGCTAAAAGGCTTGCCGGTTATGAGCAGCCCAATTAGAACGCCTACCACAGACATAAACACTGCACTGAGAACCAGAGTGGACTGGTAAAAACTATTAAATTGCGTGACTAAAAGAATTAGCATTAATGCAAGAGCTGTAATTGCTGCAATTGCAAGAAACTCAGTAACTTGTTCCGTTTCTTCTTGCATGCCTCTAAATTTTGTTTCAATTCCCGCATCAAATTCTTGTTTGGCTAACCATTCACTCATTTCATTTACTTTATCCGTAACCAAATAGTCTGAAGATTCAGTAGCTAGGCCAATTTCATGAAAGAATTTCCCATTCCTTCTTACAACTGACTGCCTATTTTCGCGAGGCACGAGTTTGATGAAAGTACTTACAGGAATTAGGCCATTAATTGAGTTCACCTTCAGGTTCTCAATCCCGCTCAAAGATCTATGCTGCACACCAAAGCGAGCCCTTATTTCAATCTCATCCTTAGAGTCATCTGGCCTATATTCACCAACTTTAAATCCATTTGTAAGCATTTGAACCAGCGCGCCAACATCCACAATACTGACACCAAGTTGAGCAGCTTTTTGTTTATCAACTTGAACCTTCCATTCAATTAGCGAGTAAGGCAGAGTAGATCTAATGTTTGCCAGTCCAACAACATCATTAAGCATATATTGCTCAATTATCTCAGTTGTTTTGGCAACGGATTGTTCGTTGTCTCCAAAGATTCCTAATTCAATTGGTGAGCTAAAAGATGGTCCGCCTTCTTCTGGTGTGATTTCAACAATTATCCCAGGAATATTAGAAGCTGCTTTTTGAACTTTCTCAATGACCTCTTTGCCTGAAATATCACGGTACTTAGAATCTACAACTTCAATGAAACCTCTTGACACGGTGTCACCGCCTGCACTAAACCATTGAGAGCCAGTGGTTAAATACAAGTTCTCAATTCCATCAACTGCTTGAATTTTTTCTTCAACTATTTCCATTATTTCTTTTGCTTCAGATGAAGAAAAGTTTCCTCTTCCTCTTATGGATATTTCAGCAGCAACAGGATCTACGTCAGCAAAATAAAGAGTTCCTTTGCTAAAGTTTCCATACATCGCATAACCAAAGAACCATAAAAGCATTAGCACAGCGATAATGGTTTCCCCTGGATTTTTTACAAACTTTTTTAATGCCTTGGAATAAAATTCAGAAATCCTATCAAAAAGAACTTCACCTGTTTGCTCGCTTTCCCCAGAAACCAATGTAGATCTTCGTTGACCAAATATCGATCCCACAACCGGAGTTATGATTAATGCGTAGACCAAAGAAGCTGATAAAACGATAAATACTGTAATTGGAAGATAGCGCATAAATTGACCTGTAAAGCCTGGCCAGAAAATTAAAGGTGTAAAAGCTGCTATTGTTGTGGCTGTTGAGGAAATGATAGGAAAAAACATCCTTTTTGAAGATAGGCGATATGCTTCTAACCTAGTTAAACCTTCAGAAATTTTTCTGTCTGCGTACTCTGTCACTACTATTGCTCCGTCTATCAACATTCCCAAACCAAGAAGCAAGCCCATCATTACTAGGAAGTTAAATTCCACCCCAACAACTCTTAAGATAATAAATGTTAGTAAAAAACAAAAAGGGATTGATAGTCCAACAAGCATGCCTACTCGAACTCCCATGCTAGCTATAACAAGAATCATGACAAGAAAAATAGCAGTAATAATATTTCCTTCCAGCTCAGAAATCATGACTTCAGCCCAAACAGTTTCATCATTGGTTCTTACAATTGACAAGTTCTGGGGCAGAGTCTTTTCAAACTCCTCTTTGGCCTCAATAATATGTTTTTTAGCTTCAATGGCATTTGCATCAACTCTTAATCTTATTTCAAGAGTTACTGCATCTTGACCATTAACTTTTGCATAAGAGGAAAAATCTTTGAATGTTCTTCTAATTTCTGCAATATCACTCAGGGTCACCACTGCATCTTGTGTAACTTTGACGGGTATGTTGTAAACGTCTTCAGCAGTCTCAAAAATACTGGGAACCTCAATATTAAACTTTCCTGATCCAGTATCCTGGGCTCCGCCAGGTATGATGAGGTTGTTATTTCTAATTGCCATGGCAAGTTGGCTCAGGGTGATTCCATAAGTTTCCATTTTAGATTTATCAATAATTCCTTCTAAAACTTCTTCTGGAGCTCCCTCTAGATCTGCAGCCAATACCTCGCTGATAGCTTCCAATCTATCTTGGAGCTCTCTGGCAATAAAAACTTTTTGTCTCATGCTAGCTGAGCCAACTAAGCTAAGATTCATGACGGGAAAATTGGCGAAGGAATATTCTCTGATTTGAGGGTCCTCTGCTTCTCTGGGGAGTTGAAATTTGACCTCTTCAACTGCTTGTTTGATATCTCGAAGAGCAGTATCTATATCGTACCCAACCTCAAATTCAGCCACAATTCTTGCAAAGCTTAATCTTGAAGATGATGAGAGCTCTTTGATACCAGGAACGCTTCTGAGTCTAGTTTCTAGGGGTCTTGCAATTAGCCTCGACGCATCACTTGGCGATGCTCCATCTAAAAATACAGATACGCTTACAAGAGGGAGTTGAATATTTGGATCTGCAGCAACTTGAATTGTACTTCGTGCAAATGCTCCGGCAATAATTATCACCAAACCGATAGCAAGTGTAGTTCTTGCTTTTGATAAAGCAAAATCTACTATTCCTGTCATAGTGTTTTTTGAGGCATTGTTTTTACTTTTTGTCCATTTTCAACATAACCTTGACCTCTAACAATAAGCTGAGAAAGATTTGGAATGCCTGAAACCCAAATTCCATCTTGAGTGTCTTCAATAATTTTTACTGGAAGGAATTTAACAATATTATTCTGAACAATTCTTACTCCAATAATTCCATTATCAGATAAGAGCATGATTGATGGAGAGATCTTATTTGCTAGAACTTTATTTGTGCTGATCTGCAGGTTACCAGTTATACCATCTCTAATTAAACCTTTTGAATTAGGTACCTTCGCTTCAACACGAAAACTTCTAGTGGATGGGGTAGCGCTTTTTGAAACAAAACTAAGCTTACTCTCAATGACTTCACCTGTAATCAATTCAATCAATACATTCTGACCTTTTACAATAGCCTTGATATTGGCTTCTGGCACTTCCGCAACAAATATTATGGGGTCTAATTCAATAATAACTGCACAAACCATACCTCTATTAATAAAATTACCAGGCTTGATAATTTTCTCAATGTAACCCTTAAAAGGAGCCTTAACTTCAGTTCTATTCAATTCAACAACACCTAGCCTGCATAGCACCTGATCCTTTTCAACCCATTGACCTTGCACAACATTATTGGGCATCACTTCCCCGCTAGTCTTAGCCAAAACTAACACTCTTTTTTCTGAGGTAGCAGATGCATTTAAAGAAATTCTTGGAGCATAGAACTCAGAAGAGGCTATTTTTGTAACGACCGTTATATCTCCAGAATCTTTTTTTACCTCTTTAACATCTTCTTCAATGAATTGACCGGAAATCACCCATAGGATTATAGGAATCAAGATGTAAAGAGATATTCTTACGTTTTTTGACATTTATTTAATAAAATTAATTCTGTAAATCTTTTTATTGGACACGGGAAAACAATTATAGTTCATAGATTTTGTAAAGTACACTTTACAAATTATAGATTATGTTTTTTTCTCAAAGCTTTAAGCAGATCAAGATCTAACGGTTCTAAAATATCTGGTTTTGCCTCAGGAGCAAGGTCAAATTTTTTGCCTGTACTCATTTCTTTTGCAAGGCGCATGTAAACCTCTGAAAATATTTGAAAGGTATTTCTATTATTTGGCGTGTTAATTAATTCCCACCCAACCTCTCTTCCTGCCCAGTAAATAATTGGGTGCGACCAAGGAAAGGTTTGTCTTGGAGAGGAAGATTTCTGCGCCTCAGCAAATGCTTCGTGGACACTTGGAATATTTATAGCGCCCATAGACCCAGAGCATGCTTTGATAACTTCTGTCAGTGTTGGCAGGTAATCATTTGACTGGATAGCTGTTTCAATAGCAACATTGATGCTTGCGGCTGGGTATTTTTTTAAACTATCAGCCCAAAGTCTCTTAGCTTCCTTTAACTTTTCGTCTGTTCCAAAGACCTTATAAAATTGATAATGATAAGAAAGTTCAAGCTTTAAAAAGAGGTTATCAATTGCCTCAATAAAATCCTTTAGTTCAGATTTCGAAATTTTCTGCCCAGGAATCATCTTTTGTTCTTTCACTGAATTTTTGTGAAAACTCTCCTGGTTCATTATGTCTGTTATTTTTTTTGTCATTTTTTTCTTCGTAAGAACCAATCAGTTCTTTTCTTTTAATAAAATCTACGAATTTAGAATTCCAAGACCTCAAAGCTGTTCCATTCTCCTTCCAATACAGTATAAACTCCTTGAGGTGCTTTAAGGCATCATTCTTAGAAACATTGGCTAATTCCAAGATATCAAATGCATCTGAGGATGGCTTCCAATCATCGTAAATGCATACGGGCAAACCCTTGTTATCAGAATTTTCTTTGACCCATTCCCTGCGAATAAAATCGACAAACAAAACATTCCAGTTATCTCTGAGTTGATTTTTTTCAAGCCAGTACATCTTAAATTCATTGACTTTGCTTTCAATAAAATGTTGATTGATGTTGCCCATGCTTAATACTTCAAATGCTTGAGTTGAGGGAGCCCATGACTGATTTAATTTTCTTTTACCAGCCTGAGAATTATTGCCAGGCAACTTTAGTTTATAAACTTTTTTATTCTTGACGGGCTCTTCAGTTGAGGTGGCTTTAGAGGAAATTAATTTCAAATCAACCAATCTATTAACATGCAATAAAATTTCTTCTTGCCCCAAGAAGATAAGTCGGTCTTTTAAAAATACTGCAATTTCAGACGAGGTAGACGATGAAGTGTTTATATCTTTTGCGGCCGCTAGAACTATTGCGCACTCGATTCCTAAAGTTTCTGCCTCTTGGATGGAAAAAGTAAAAAGATCTTTGCTCAATTATCCTCGCCTCTTTTGCACGGCTTGGCTAATATTATTGAGGCAATCGAGAGTATCAGACCAATTGATACAAGCATCTGTGATACTTTGCCCGTATGTTAGATCTTCAGAAATACTTTGGTTGCCTTCCACTAAGTGACTTTCAAGCATTAGCCCGCGGATAGTGTTATTTCCCTCAGCAATCTGTTCGCTGAGATTTTGAACAACATCAATTTGTTTCTTAAACTGCTTCTGGCTATTTCCATGACTTGCATCCACCATAATGGAGTCATTCACATCAGCCTCAGTGAGAGCAGAGAGAGTTTTTGCTAGATCTTCTTTTGAGAAATTTGGATCTTTGCCACCCCGTAAAATAATATGAGAATCTGAATTGCCGGATGTTTTGTATATAGATACTCGACCATCTTTTGTATTTGAAAAAAATACATGTGGGTGATTTGCAGCTTGAATACCGTCAATTGCAGGCTTTAATGCTCCTGTGGTTCCATTTTTTATGCCAATAGGGCAAGAGATACCCGAAGCTAATTCCCTGTGTGATTGACTTTCAGCTGTGCGCGCTCCAATAGCGCCCCATGAAATTAAATCTGCTACATACTGGGGTGATATGGGGTCTAAAAATTCAGTACCAACTGGCAATCCAATCTCTGTTATTTGCTTAAGAATCTCTCTTGCAAGCATCAAACCTTTGTTCGCATTATAGCTTTCATCAATATCCGGATCATTTATCAAACCTTTCCAACCAACAGTTGTTCTTGGTTTTTCAAAATAAACTCGCATGATGATAAGTAAATCTGAGCTAAAGGATTCGCGAGCTTCCTTCAGTAAATTTGCATACTCCATTGCTGATTTTTGATCATGGATTGAACAGGGGCCACACACAACAATCAAACGATCATCTCTTCCATGAAGAACTTGGCTAATTTCATTTCTTGTTCCATAAACCAGTTTAGCAATTTCATCAGTTACAGGATGGGCTTCAATTACATCGTTGGGCGTTATGAGATCAAATTTTTCAACGATCCTAGTATTATCTGTGTGGTATATAGATTCCATAAAAAGAAATCTTAATGCAATTAAAGTAAAAAAGTAGTTTTTGATTAATCAAATCAATTTTTTTTTAGCATTCAAAAAAAGCCTTGAAATCAACAATTTTCTCCTAAATCACAAGATGTTGTGTTAAAAAGAGCTTATAATTACAGCATCTTGTATAAATTGAACTTATGAAGTCTCAAGAACAACTAGAATTTCCTCTTTTTAAAGGTGAAGCCTTAACCCAGTTACCTGAAGACTTATTCATACCACCTGAGGCATTAGAGATCTATTTAGAAGATTTTTCAGGCCCTATGGATGTTTTGCTTTATCTCATTCAAAAAAAAGATATAGATATTCTGGAATTAGATCTCTCTGAAATTACCGACCAATACATTCAGTACATTGAATTAATGGATGCTTTAAAAATTGAACTGGCCGCAGATTACTTGGTGATGGCTGCAACGCTTGCTCAGATAAAATCTAGGATGCTGATCCCTCAATCGGAAGATGAAGAGGAAGAAGGAGATCCAAGATCAGAATTGATAAGAAGACTGCAAGAGTATCAGCGCTATAAAAGTGCCTCAGAGTCTATTTCCAATCTTCCTAGGCTGGACAGAGACTTTTTTCTTGCAACTTCAGCATTGCCAAAATTTAAAGAGCAGCAACCCTCTGTTGAGATTGACGCTCATGAGCTGGCAGCAATATTTCATGAAGCTTCTACTCGTCCTAAATTTTCAGCACATCATGAAATTCACTTTGAAGAGCTATCAACTCAAGACAGAATAGCTTTAATTTTATCTATCCTTAACAAGAGGAATGTAATCCAGTTTTTTCAAACCTATCAAAAAAAAGAAGGCAAGCAAGGCGTAGTAGTTTCATTGCTTGCATCTCTTGATCTTGCAAAAGATGGCCATGTGGAGCTCATTCAAAACAAAGACTCCAATCAACTGTATCTTAAATCTACCAATCGAGGACTTCATTAGATGGACGTTCAACATAATTTACCCAATATCGTTGAATCAATTTTATTTGGTGCTGGAAGACCTATGCGCTTATCTGAAATTAAAACTCTTCTTGGCTCGCAAAATATGGATGTTGATTTACCAAGCATCAAAATTGCATTGAATTCACTTGAGGAAAGATATGATAAAAGCGCAATTGAGATTAAGGAAGTTGCCTCAGGTTTTAGATTGCAAATTAAAGATGAGTATGGAGATTGCTTATACCCGCTTTGGAATGATACCTCCAATCGCCTATCGAAAGCTTTCATGGAAACTGTTTCTATTATTGCTTACAAGCAACCTGTTACACGTGGGGATATTGAAGACATAAGAGGGGTCAGTGTTAGCACGCAAATTATCAGATCATTGCTTGATCGTGAATGGATTAAAGTATCAGGCTATCGAGATGTTCCAGGACGCCCAGCTTTATATGAAACAACTAAAACTTTTTTAAATGACTTAAATTTAAAATCAATTAATGATTTACCTCCTTTGCCTGAAGCCCTTCCAGCTGAGCAAGCATTAGGCCAGCTTGAAGCTGGGTAGCATATGCTGCGGCTGCAGAAATTTTTAGCTCAAGCGGGGCTTGGTTCTAGAAGATCAAGTGAACAGCTTATTAAAGATGGCAAGATTGTTGTTAATGGTGAAGTGGCTATCTTGGGCGCAAAGGTTTCGCAGGCTGATGAAGTAGTGTTTGAGGGCAAGCGAGTGTTCCTTAAAACTGCAGATTTAAAGGTTCTTATGCTTAACAAGCCGCGAGGGGTCTTATCATCTAAAAAAGATGAGAAAAAAATTAAATTAGTTTTCGATTTCTTGCCCCAAGTTAAGGATGAGCCTGATTGGATTGCAGTTGGAAGGCTGGATATCAATACTTCTGGCTTGATGCTTTTTACAAATGATGGAGTATTAGCCCATCAGCTGATGCATCCCTCCTTTGAAATTGATAGGGAGTATCTTGTAAGGGCTAGAGGTTTTTTTAATGAACAAAAGAAAAAAAATATGCTCTCAGGAGTGAAGATTGAAAATGAAATATATCAATTTTCAGACATAGTTCCAGGAGAAAAACAAAGCTCAAACCAGTGGTTTTCTGTATGCATGCTCACTGGTAAGAACCGAGAAGTTAGAAAGCTTTTTGAGTCTCAAGATTTAGAAGTAAGTCGACTTAAGCGTGTTCGAATTGGACCAATTTTTTTACCTGCATCTTTGAGAGAGGGCGCATGCATGAATTTAACTGAATCTCAGATAGCTGAGCTTCAAAACTATGGAAAGTAAAACGGTATTTAGGGATTTGTTAGTTTAATTATCTTCAAGTTAGCAGTTTAGATAGCTCTGCATATTCAAAATAATTCTTTTTTGCAAGCTTGCTTTCTTCGCTAAAAAACCACAAGTAACAGTTTAATAATTCATTTGCAGATTTGACTGTCATTGGATCTTCCGCAGGGCGAGCCGATGCCCTCATTTTTGTTTGAGTTGCACCTGGATCAAAATTAAAAACTTTGATAGATGAGGTTGTCTCTAGCTCTTCAGCAAAAATTTCTGCCAATCCTTTAATGCCAAATTTTGAAACTGAATAAGCGCCCCAAAAAGCCCTTCCTTCGTTTGCAACTCCTGATGAGGTAAAGACCAGTCTTGGCATTGCAGAATCCATGAGCATAGTTTTTAAGGTTTTAGTTAGTAAAAATGGTGCCCGTAAATTAATATTTATTACTTGATCCCAGGTAGATAAATCGTAATCTTCAAGAGGAGTTATGTTTCCAAGAATTGCAGCATTATGAATAATCCCATCAAGTGAATTAAATTCTTGATTGATAGCTTCAAGTATTTCATGCGCAGATTCAGTATTTAATAAATTTAAGTCTGCCTGCAGAATTAAATGTTTTTGTGATGTATGGGAGCTATCTAGCTGATCATAAACTTGATCAAGTCTTTCTTCATTTCTTCCTAACAAGATTATGTTGGATCCTAGTTTTGAAAACTCTATAGCCAGCATTTTTCCTATTCCATCCGAAGAGCCTGTAATGAGTATGTTTTTTTTTAAAAGAGTCATATTTATAAGGCTTTTATTAGCTCAATGAGCTCAGAGGGATGGTTTGCCCCGCTAATAAACCTGTCATGATCTTCTGGCTTCAGAGCATAGCCAAAATAACATGCAAGCACTTGTGTACCTGCGTTAATACCAGCCTCTAAATCTTTCATATGATCCCCCACATACACACACTCTGCCGGGTGAATACCAAGGTCTTTGCAGCCTTTTAAAATGCCCTCAGGATCAGGTTTGATAACGCTGAGGTGGTCAGGGCAAATCAGCGTCTTGCAATTTTTAAATACCGGTTCATTTATTAAAATTGGTTCAGCAAACCTGAGAGGCTTATTGGTCACAACCCCATATGGAATATTGGCTTCATTTAAAAAATCTAGCATCTCTTTAATGCCCTCAAATGCCGCACCATACTTCAAGAGATTTCTTTCATATTCATCTAACAGCTCTTCTCTAAGCTCTGCACATTTTTTATCAGATACATCAATATTGAAACCAAGACTTACCAATTTCCAGCTTCCATCTGATACATGACTTCTAATAATTTCAGGGTCAAGTTTTGGTTGATTGTGTTTTTCAAGCAGATTGTCTAGGCTAACAACAAAGTCGGGCGCAGAGTCTAAGAGGGTGCCATCTAAATCAAACAAAACACCCTTAGGCATTTTTTGAACCATACATTAAATAATTAACCCCTAAATCATTATTCAAGCTGGCCGAATGAAACACTGGGTTATAAAACATACCTTTGCTCTCCAATAAGTTCACTTGAGCTTGCCGCATATATTTTTCTAGCTCAGCTGGCTTGATAAATTTACTCCATTCATGAGTGCCTTTTGGCAAAACATTAAAAATATACTCAGCACCGACAATGGCAGTAATAAAAGATCTTGGGTTTCTGTTTAAGGTAGATAAAAACATTTGACCCCCAGGTTTCAATAGCTTGGAGCAAGCTGCTATAAGCTGACCTGGATCAGGAACATGCTCAATGACCTCTAGGCAGGCTACAACGTCAAAAGATTCCGGCTGGCTTTCAGCCAGCTTTTCTGCTGTGATTACTCTGTAATCAATCACTAGGCCTCTATTAAGAGCATGCAGCTTGGCGACTTCAATGTTTGCTTGTGTTACATCAATTGCGGTAACCTCTGCGCCTCTATCATGCAATGCCTCAGCCAGTAGGCCGCCACCGCAACCAACATCTAATGCTTTAAGTCCGTTAAGAGGTGATTTTTCATTAATATAATTTGCTCGCAAGGGATTGATGACATGCAAGGGCTTAAAATCTCCCGTTGGATCCCACCATCTATCTGCTATTGCAGCAAATTTATTCACTTCATTTTGATCAATATTCTGAGACATAAACAGTTTTTTTCTTAAAGTGGAAGATTACATCATTGCATGCAAAAATAGGTAAAGTTTATAATTTTTTTAATTAAAGGAAGTTAGCAATATGTCAGACAACCCAGTAGCAATTATCACTGGTGGAAGCAGAGGGGTTGGAGCTGCGACTGCAAAAATACTCTCTGAAAATGGTTGGAATGTGATCATTACATGCTCATCCTCAATCAAAGAAGCTGAAGTGATTGCAGAAAATTGTTCAAATGGAAATTCAGAGGTTTTTGCATTACAGGCTGATGTTTCAAATAATGAAGACTGCAGCCTTACGATCAATCAAGCTATCAGCAAATGGGGCAGAATTGACGCCTTGGTCAATAATGCTGGTACAACTAAATTTGCCTGGGATCACTCTGATCTTAGTAGCCTTGAAGCAAAAGATTTTCACAGCATCTATGGTGTAAACGTTATTGGTCCATTTCAAATGGTTAAAGCTGCAAAAGAACATTTATTAAAAAGTAATGATCCATGTATTGTAAATATCTCATCAATTGCCGGGATTAAAGGAATAGGTAGTTCTATTGCCTACGCATCCTCAAAAGGAGCATTGAATACAATGACTTTATCCATGGCTAGAAATCTAGGCCCAATAAGAGTGAATGCTGTCTGTCCAGGGTTCATTGAAGGTGAGTGGCTAGAAAAGGGAATGGGTTCAGAGGTATATGAGGCAACAAAATTGCATATTCAAAATACGGCACCTTTAAAGAAAACATGTTCGCCTGAGTCTATAGCTGAAGTAATAGTTAACCTTATTGAAAAAAGTGAACTAATGACCGGTCAGCTTATAACAGTAGATGGGGGAGTCAGCCTTAACCTGTAGATATATTTTTTAAATAACCTGTAGCTGAGCTACATTATTTTTATACTCAGAACCTTATTTTAAAAGGATTTATTTAAAACATTGACAATGGAGATCAAATAATTTGCAATGAACTACATACAAATAAGTTTATTTTTTCTATGCACATAGTAGCTTTAAAATCTCCTGATTCTAGTGATCACCGTTCTGTGATTCATCCCGAAACCATAGCCAAGCTTGTTTCTTTAGAAGGAGCTTCTGTTTCATTTGAATCAGGCATCGGTCACGGAATAAATGTTTCCGACAAAGCTTTTGCCGAGCTTGGATTAAAAGCTATATCAAGAGATGAATGTTTATCAAATGGAGATCTTATAATCACACCCTCATCCTTAACATTGACTGAATCAGCATCTATTAAAAAGGGATCAACCGTTATAGGCATGCTTAATCCATTTTATGCAGTAGAAGAACTTAAAGCATTGTGCAATTCCAACATAAGTGCTGTGAGCATGGAATTTATTCCAAGAATTACCAGGGCACAAAAAATGGATGTTTTGAGCTCGCAAGCCAATCTTGCAGGGTATGCAGCTGTGCTTGAGGCAGCACACCATCTATCATCTGCTTTGCCTATGATGATGACTGCAGCTGGAACTCTTAAGCCCGCTAGAGTCTTTGTGATCGGAGTTGGTGTAGCTGGTCTTCAGGCTATCGCCACTGCAAAGAGGCTGGGTGCTCGCGTAGAAGCTTTTGATACACGTGATGTTGTTGAGGAACAAGTTAAGTCTCTTGGAGCAAAATTTGTAAAAATTGATCTAGGTGATACTGGTCAAACTGATCAAGGTTATGCAAAAGAGCTGACTCCAGAGCAAATAGCCAAACAAAAAGAATTGCAAAGCCTTGTATGCGAAAGATCAGATATTGTTATTACAACTGCGCAAATTTTTGGAAGACCTGCTCCAAAGATTATTGATGAAGCAACAATTAAAAAAATGAAACCAGGCAGCGTCATTTTAGATATGGCTGTTGAGACAGGCGGCAATGTTGAAGGGTCAGTGGTTGATGAGGTGGTAGATGTTAATGGGGTTAAAGTTGTAGGCATATCCCATTTAGCCTCCAAAGTGGCAAGTCATGCATCGTTTGCTCTTTCTAACAACATTATTAATTGGATTGAGGACTTTTATAGCGAAGATACAAATAATATTTCTTTTAATTTTGAAGATGAAGTGATTAAGAGCAGTGTGCTAGCTTATGATGGAAAAATTTTGAACGAGAGGTTCGCTTAATGGAAATGTATATTTTACTGGGGTTTGTCCTTTTGCTTTCAATCTTCTTGGGTCTTGAGCTCATCGCAAAAGTTCCCAGCACTCTTCACACTCCTTTGATGTCAGGAGCAAACGCAATTTCTGGAATAGCTCTTGTGGGAGCTTTAATGCTTTCTGGAGAAGGGCAAATGCAAAGCTTTCTTGCCTTCGGAGCAATCTTATTCGCTTCGATTAATGTATTTGGTGGATATTTAGTAACCAATAGAATGCTTAGCATGTTTAAAAAGAAGTAAATTATGGAAAATCTATTTAACATCTCAGCCATCCAAAACATCGTCTATGTAGGATCCTCTGTAATGTTTATCTTGGGCATAAAAATGCTTGGGAAAGAAGCTACGGCTGTCAAGGGCAATTATTTATCCGCTATTGCAATGTTTTCAGCCGTTGGGATTACCTGCCTGAGCCTTGAAATTGATTTAAAGATTATTGTTGCTGGAGTTTTATTGGGTGGATTCATAGGGTCCTTAATTGCTATCAAGGTTAAGATGACAGCCATCCCAGAAATGGTTGCACTTTTTAATGGTTTTGGAGGCCTGGCAACATTCCTAATTGCATGGTCTCAGTTCTATGAGCCTAGCAATTCGTTGTATCAGCATGCATTAATAATGCTAACAATTTACATTGGCGGCATAACATTTTCTGGTTCATTGATTGCGTATGGAAAACTTTCTGAAAGACTAAAGTTAGGTAAAGGATCTGTGATTACCAATGTGTTTATATCATTCTTTTACCTGAGCATGCCTGCGCTGGTTTATGTTGTTGCAGAACCATCCATCACACATTTTATTCCCCAAATCCCATCTTACTTTCTAATCTTTTTAGGCTTAACCTTAATTGCAGGTATAGGCTTTGTGTTGCCGATTGGTGGCGGAGACATGCCTGTAGTCATTTCGCTGCTTAATTCTTTATCAGGAATAGCAGCTGCATTTGCTGGCTTGCTACTTCTTAATAATGTGCTGATCGTTGCAGGTTCTTTGGTTGGGGCCAGCGGATTGATTTTGACTATTATTATGGCCAAAGCGATGAACAGAACAATCGGCAATATTCTATTTGTGGGTTATGCATCTTCTGCGCAGGGCAGTTCATCTGTTGAGCAAGGAGAGGTTAAACCCATAACTGCTGATGATGCGTATCTAATTCTTGAGAATGCATCAAGTGTTCTTGTGGTCCCAGGCTATGGTATGGCTGTTGCGCAAGCACAACACGTTGTGAGAGAGATGGGAGAGTTGCTAGAAGAAAATGGCACGGAAGTAAAGTATGGTATTCATCCAGTTGCAGGGCGCATGCCTGGTCACATGAATGTGCTTCTAGCAGAAGCAAATGTTTCTTATGATTTGCTTGCAGAACCAGATGATGTAAACCCTTCAATGGATTCAATTGATGTAGCTATAGTCATAGGAGCAAATGATGTTGTAAACCCTTCTGCAACAGAAGAAGAAGGAAGCCCAATTTACGGTATGCCAATTATTGAAGTGCATAATGCAAAAACTGTATTTGTGCTAAAAAGATCAATGTCTTCTGGTTTTGCAGGCGTTCAAAATCCTCTATTTTTTAGAGAAAATACGAGAATGCTATTTGGCGATGCAAAGGAATCAATTGGCCAAATTGTGACAGAATTTAAAGACTAAAACCCCCTCGAAGTATGTTAAAATTTACCCTTATTTAGGGGAATTTCCTGCACATTAAAATTATTGCTTTTAGGGCCAAAAAATGACCGATTTTGCGAAACAAATCTTACCGATAAACATTGAAGATGAGTTAAAAACTTCATATCTAAGTTACGCCATGAGCGTAATCCATGGAAGGGCACTTCCAGATGTAAGAGATGGATTAAAACCCGTTCATAGAAGAATTCTATTTGCGCAACATGTTTTAAGAAATACATACAGGCAACCCTATAAAAAATCTGCAAGAGTAGTTGGTGATGTTATAGGAAAATATCACCCTCATGGAGACTCTGCAGTTTATGAAGCTATGGTAAGAATGGCTCAAGATTTTTCAATGAGATACACCCTTGTAGAGGGCCAGGGTAATTTTGGTTCCATTGATGGGGATTCTCCAGCCGCCATGCGTTACACCGAAGTTAGAATGGCAAAAATTACAGACATGATTCTCAATGATATTGAGAAGGAAACAGTAAGCTACTCTCCAAATTATGATGGCACAGAGCAGATTCCAGATGTTATGCCTACCAGAATTCCAGCTCTTCTTGTCAACGGTTCTTCAGGAATAGCGGTTGGGATGGCAACAAATGTTCCGCCTCACAATCTAACAGAAGTTTTAAATGGATGCCTCCTTTTGCTCGACAACCCAAAAGCTAGCATAGATGAGATTATTCAGATTATCACCGGACCAGATTTTCCAACTGGTGGAACCATAGACGGACGCATTGGAATATATGAAGGCTACAAGACTGGAAGAGGGATTATCCATGTAAGAGCTAAAACTTCGGTCGAAGAAGATAAGTCAGGCAAATCTTCCTTAATTATCAATGAAATTCCATACATGGTAAATAAGGCAAGAATGCTTGAGAGAATTGCTGAAATGGTAAAAGAAAAGAAAATTGAGGGCATCAGTGAAATCAGAGATGAATCTGATAAAGATGGTTTAAGGGTAGTTATAGAGGTTAAGCGAGGAGAATCTGTAGAGGTGTTAGAAAATAATTTATTTTCTCAGTCACAGCTTGAGCAATCATTTGGAATTAATTTTACTGTTTTGGTTGATGGGCAACCGCGTGTTTTAAACATTAAAGAAATTTTAGAAGAGTTTGTTAAGCATCGAAAAGATGTTGTAACAAAAAGAACTAAGTTTGATTTAAGAAAAGCAAAAGAGAGAGGCCATATAGTTGAAGGCTTAATGGTTGCCATCGCCAATATTGATGAAATCATAACCATTATTAAAAAATCAAAAGACACAAAGATTGCTGCTGCAGAGTTGTGTAAAAAATCTTGGAAAGCAGGGCCAATTGAAGCAATACTGAAAAAAGCTGGCAAAGATGCATGCAGACCTAAGGGTCTTTCATCAGAGTATGGGATCAAAGGGAAGAGCTATAAGTTATCACCTGACCAAGCTAAATCAATTCTTGAATTAAGGCTTGGAAGGTTAACTGGATTAGAGCAGGATAATCTTTCATCAGAGTTTAATGAGATATTGGAAGTTATATTAGAGCTTCAAAAAATATTAGATGATAAAGAAACGCTGTTAACTATTATTAAAGATGAGCTAATTGAAGTTAGGGACAATTTTGGAGACGATCGAAAAACAAATATTAATGATACTCGTCATGATATTTCAAATGAGGACTTGATTCCTGAAGAAACTCGAGTCTTAACTTTATCGAGAAGCGGTTATGCCAAAACTCAGCCTCTTGATGAGTATAGGGAGCAGCGAAGAGGAGGGGTAGGAAAAGCTGGAGCATCTGTTAAAGAGGAAGACTTGATACAAAACCTCTATGTTTTAAGCTCACACAGTCAGCTGCTATGTTTTACTACAAAGGGCAAGGTATTTTGGTTAAAAGTTTATGAAATTCCAGTGGCCAGCAGAACTTCGAAAGGCAGACCTTTGGTTAATATGCTTAAGCTTGATGACGATGAGACAGTTACGCAAATTTTGCCAGTTGATGAATTTTCTGAAGATAAGTTTATTTTCATGGCTACAAGAAACGGTGTGGTCAAGAAAACCAATCTTAATCTTTTTCATAAAAAATATAAGTCAGGCATTAAGGCAATCAGACTGGATGATGATGACAAGCTAGTAGGCACAGCCATTACTAATGGCGACAATGATATATTGCTTTCATCATATTCTGGAAAGCTCATTAGATTCCATGAATCAAAAGTACGGCCAATGGGAAGAACGGCCAGAGGTGTTAAAGGTATCACTTTAAAAGATAACATGAAGGTCATCTCATTGATGATCGGCGATGCTTCTAAAACTATTTTATGCTTGTCTGAAAATGGATTTGGTAAGAGAACTAAATTAGAAGATTTTCCTTCATATAACAGAGGTGGCCAAGGAGTCATTGCTTTGAAAACAAGTGATAGGAATGGAAATATGGTTTCAGCTGTATCAGTTGATGAAAATGATGGAATTATGCTTATTAGTGATAAGGGCACACTTATTAGAACAGCAATCAGCCAAATACCTACTCTTGGTAGGAATACCCAGGGAGTAAAGGTCATTACACCTAAAGATGGAGAGAAGCTGATTGAGGGCGTGAGAATTCCTCCAGAAGAAGAAGAGGAAGAGTAATGAGAAAATGGAATTTTTCCGCAGGGCCAGCTGCAATTCCTGAAGAAGTCTTGATTGAAACTCAAAGTGAAATGCTTGAGTGGAAAGATTCAGGAATGTCCGTAATGGAAATGAGCCATAGATCTTCAGAGTATGTTTCTTTAGCTAATACAGCGCGTCAAGATTTAATAGATTTACTGAATATTCCTAGCGATTATGAGGTTTTGTTTTTGCAGGGTGGAGCAACTCTTCAATTCTCTATGATCCCTCTCAATTTTGCATCAAATAAAGTTGCGGATTATGTTTTATCAGGTAGCTGGTCAAAGAAAGCCATTGCAGAAGCTAAACAAATTACCAACGTAAATATTGTTGCCAGCTCAGAAGAGTCTAGCTTTAACAATGTTCCTAAAGCAGATGTTTGGGCCACATCATCCGATGCAGCTTATTTGCATTATGTTGCGAATGAAACAATTCAAGGCAACGCAATTCATACGCCGCCATCAAGCAAAGCTCCATTAATAGCAGACATGTCCTCAGTCATTCTTAGCGAACCTATTGATGTTTCCAAATTTTCAATGATTTATGCAGGTGCTCAAAAAAATATCGGTCCAGCTGGTTTAACCATCTGCATTATAAAAAAAGATTTTTTAAGCTCTGCTTCTGATGAGCTTCCTGGAATGCTCCAGTATGCAAAACATGCTGATGCTGAGTCTATGCTTAATACCCCACCAACCTTTGCTTGGTATCTATCTGGGAAGGTTTTTGCGTGGCTGAAAAGAAACGGTGGGCTGGATGCTATGGCGGAAACCAATCATCTAAAAGCAAAGAAACTTTATAAATTTATCGATGAATCAGGCTTTTACTCTAACCCTGTTTCAATTGAAAATAGATCTATTATGAATATTCCGTTTCTTACTGAGAGCTCAGATTTAGATGCTGAATTCTTGCATGAATCCAATAATGCAGGTTTACTTAACTTAAAAGGCCATAGGTCTGTTGGTGGCATGCGTGCAAGCATATATAATGCGACACCTTTAAAAGCTATTGATGCCTTGATTGATTTCATGGGAGATTTTCAATCTAAGCACGGATAAAATTGTGAGCAATAATAAAATTAAACCCATTAGAGAAAAAATTGATGCTATCGATCATCAATTGCTCAAGCTAATTCAAAAAAGGGGTTCATTGGCTCAAAAGATTGGCGATCTTAAAGGTTTAATAGACTCTAAAGCATCTTTTTATAAGCCTAGTCGAGAGGCAGAAATTCTTAGAAAATTGGTGCGAATAAACGAGGGCCCAATTTCAGACAAGCAAATACAATATATTTTTAAGGAAATCATTTCCTCATGTCTCTCATTAGAGGAAGAATTAACCATTGCGTTTCTTGGTCCGGAGGGAACCCATTCTGAGTCAGCAGTAATTCAGCACTTTGGCTCTTCTCCAAGAAGGTCTGCCAGATCCACCATAGAAGATGTTTTTCATCAGGTTAGGACAGGTGAAGTGAATTATGGAATTGTACCAGTAGAAAATTCATCTGAAGGAGTTGTAAATGCTACGCTTAATTGCTTAGCGGATGAGCAAATAAAGATTTGTGGTGAGACATATCTTGCAGTTCATCATCAGCTTGCATCAGCAAAAAAATTTAAACCATCCGAGGCTAAAATTGTTGCATCTCATCCTCAGGCTCTTGGGCAATGCAGTAAATGGCTGGATGCTAATTTACCGAATGCAAAAAGAACAGCAACCTCAAGCACCGCTGAAGCAGCACAATATTCTAAAACAAACCCAAATACATTATGTATTGTGAGCTCACTGGCAATTCAGAAATATAAACTTCATCATTACGAAAAGAATATTGAAGATTTCTCTGGTAACAACACAAGGTTTTTAATAATAGGTAACATTGAGGTTAAGCAAACTAAAAATGATAAAACTTCATTTTTAATTCAAACAACGAATCAACCTGGAGCACTTATTGAGCTTCTTGCACCATTTCATAAAAGAAAAATTAACTTAAATAGAATTGAAACGAGACCTTCTCGAGAATCAGCTGATGCACACAATTTCTTTATAGATAGCGATGGCCATCATCGGGACGTAAAGCTAAAGCAAGTGATTGCCAGCCTTAAGAATTCAGGAGCCTCTGTTCGTATCTTAGGTTCATACCCAGCTAATTCATGAGCTCTCAAATCTTAGGTAATCTTAATCCAGGGATTATGGATCTTCATCCATATGAGCCCGGTCGATCTATCGATGAGGTCATTGAAGAGTATGGTCATCAGGAAGTTACAAAGCTTGCCAGCAATGAAAATCCCCTAGGAGCTTCTCCAAAAGCCTTAGCTTTTTTAGATCAACGCCAATCAGAATTGCATCTTTACCCTGATGGCAATGGTACAAAGCTAAAACAAGCAATTGCACATCATGAAGGTGTTGATTTCAATAATATTATAATTGGAAATGGTTCTAACGAGATTTTAGAGTTGGCTGCTAGAGCATTTTTAAATCCTGAAGCATCCTCGATTACATCCAAGCATGCATTTGCAGTTTATAAGATTGTTACCAAATCCTCAGGAGCAGCCTTAATTGAGGTGCCAACAAATAATTGGGGGCATGCTTTAAACGAGTTCCCTAACTACATAGAAGAGAGCACCAAGGTTGTTTTTATTGCAAATCCTAATAACCCAACCGGCACTTACAATACCCATCAAGAAGTTCATCAGTTGCTATCAATAATCCCCTCATCGGTTTTGGTTGTTCTTGATTGTGCCTATTTTGAATACGTTACTGAAAAAGATTATGTCAAGCCCATAGATTTATTAAAGGAGTTTGATAACTTATTAATCACCAAAACATTTTCTAAAATTCATGGTCTTGCAAGTGTTAGAGTTGGATATGGCATAGCCCACCCATCTTTGGTTGAGGTGCTTAATAGAATTAGACAGCCATTCAATGTGAATTCATTGGCGCAAGCTTTAGCAGTAGAAGCAATCAATGACCATCAACACATTGATAATAGCATCACATTAAACACTCAACAAAATCAATTCCTGCATGAGCAATTAACCCAGCTTGGATTAGAATGCATTCCATCTGTTGGAAATTTTATTACTTTTAAAGGAGATTTTGTTGGCAGTGACATGTTTACAAAGCTAATGGAGAAAGGGGTCATAGTCCGATCTGTAGATTTATATGAGATGAAAGATTTTTTAAGGGTTACGATTGGAACCGAGGCCGATAATTTAAAATTCCTTGAGGCCTTAAAACAACTCCTATGAAAATAGTTATTATTGGCATAGGTTTGATTGGTGGATCTATAGCCAAGACACTTTCGACTAATAACGGGGTCTCCGTTTTAGCATACGATCAAAACGAACAAAGCATCCTCAATGCATTAAAAAGCAAATCAATTGAAGGCCGCATCAATTCCTTGCATGAACTCAAAAATAATGAATATAAAAATGCCCTAGTCATCGTGGCAACACCTCCCAGCATCACAATTAGTATTTTTAAAGAATTGAGCTTTTTGTTTAATTCATCGGTGACTATCACAGATACTTCCAGCACAAAGAACACCCTTAATAAATTATTAAAGGAATTTAATTTTCCAGACAACATTATTTTTTCTCACCCAGTTGCAGGCTCACATCTCTCAGGCGAGACAAACTCTATGAATGGCCTTTTTAAAAATAAACCAGTGATCTTGTCTCATCATCAATCAGTTAATGAAATTCACTTGAACAAAGTTGCAGATCTTTGGAAAAATTTAGACTCAAAAATATCTGTTTTGGATGCAGATCTTCATGATCATATATTTGCTTACACCAGCCACTTGCCTCACGTTGCTGCATACGCTCTTTTGATGACTTTAAAAAATCTTGATCAAGAGAATTTATCTAAATTTTCTGGTGGGGGCCTTGGCGAGTTTCTGCGTCTTTCGTCTTCTTCATCTTTAATGTGGTCTGACATTTTTTCTATGAATAGCACAAATGTTGTTGCCGCGATTGATTCTCTCTCTGAGAACTTAGAGAAACTTAAAGTGCAAATTGAAGACAATCCAAAAGAGCTTGAGTCTATCTTGGAAGAATTAAAACATTTTAAGGAAACAAACTATTGAACTTAACTTCATCAGTAAATAGTGAGATTCATGGAGCTGTGAATTGTCCTGGTGACAAATCGATCTCTCAAAGAGCTTTGATTGTTGGAGCTTTTATAAATCAGAATATTATCATTGATGGCTTTCTTCATGGATCAGACCCACTTTCCACGATGGGCGCACTCAATCAAATTGGCGCAGAGATTACTATAGCGGATGATAACCTTATTCAATTGAAGCGAAGGTCTTTCGCCTTTGAAGAGTCATTAATGCCTTTAAACTTAGGAAACTCAGGTACTGGCTTGAGATTGATGTTAGGTCTAACCTCAGGCCTGGGTTTAAATCTAGAATTTAGTGGAGACTCATCCTTATCTCAAAGGCCTATGGGGAGAGTTATTGATCCTCTTTCACAAATGGGCGCAAGCATTAAATCTGAAGAGGGTATGCTGCCGATATCGATAAAACACTCATTATTAAAAGATAATTTTAGCTATGAATTACCCGTTGCCAGTGCTCAAGTAAAATCTAGCATTCTACTTGCTGGGCTTGCTGCTGGAGTTTCAGTAAAGGTTATTGAGCCTATTCAAACAAGAGACCACACAGAAAGAATGCTCAAATACTTTGGAGCTGACATAGAGATCATTTCAGAGAACAGCAAAAATATTATCCAGCTATCTTCAGGTTCAAAGTTAAAACCTTTAAATTATAAAGTTGTAGGAGATATTTCGTCTGCAGCTTTTTTGATTGTCGGAGCATTAATCACTCAATCACCAGAGCTAAAAATCTTTAACGTTGGCATGAACCCATCAAGGACAGGCGTTTTGACAGCTTTAAAAAAGATGGGCGCAAATATTAAAGCCACCAATCAACGAGTCGAATGCGGTGAGCCATGTGCTGATTTAGTTGTAAGACCGTCTCGTTTAAAAGGCGTGGAGCTCTCTGGCGACATAATTCCAAATATAATTGATGAGATACCAATCCTTTCCATTGCTGCAGCATTTGCTGAAGGAGACACTATAATTAGGGATGCGAAGGAACTTCGGGTGAAAGAGTCCGATAGGCTGCAAGCTGTTTCAGATGGATTTAAAAAACTGGGTGTGGTGCATAATAATTTCGATGACGGGATGAGTATCCATGGAAAGCCAGGTGATCTCTTATTAACTGAACCCATTGCTCTTGAATCTCATGATGATCACAGAATTGCAATGAGCTTTCTAATCGCAGGTTTAAAGTGCTCTCAACCAATTACAGTTCATGATTGTGAAAATATTCTCACTTCATTTCCTAATTTTTTAGAGCTCACATCATCGGTGGGATATAAAATTGAAAAATAAAAATATTATTACAATCGATGGCCCATCAGCATCAGGGAAAGGATCTCTTGCAAAAGCATTGGCTAGTGAATTGAACTTTATTCTTTTAGATAGCGGGTTGCTATATAGAGCTTATTCATATTGTTTTGATCTGACGCATGATCATAAAGGCGCAAAAGAACTATTTGAGAAACTAAGCATTGAAAATATTAGTCATGAAATGCATGTATTTGATAAAGAAAGAAATATTACATCAATGTTAAGGCATGAAAATGTAGCAAAATCTGCATCAAAGTTAAGCAGCTTAAAAGAAACAAGGCTCAATCTGATTAGCCGCCAAAGAGACCTTTCAAATGACGTTGGTCTAGTTGCAGATGGCAGAGATATGGGTACTGTTGTCTTTCCAGATGCCGCAACAAAAATTTTTTTAGTTGCTGATGTTGAGGTAAGAGCAAAGAGACGGTTTTTAGAGTTGCAGAATGCTGGTCAAGGCGTTAATATGCGCGATCTAATTGACGATATTAGATTGCGAGATGAAGCTGACAAGGTAAGAGAAATCTCTCCTTTGATCCCTGCAGATGACTCTGTAGAGGTGAATTCCTCCAATCTTAATCCTCAAGAAGTACTAAAAATAGTTTTAAAAATTTATAAAGAAAATACCAAGGAAGTATAAAAAATATGTCAGAAAGTTTTGCTGCACTATTAGATGAAAGTCTAAGCACACTTGAAATGCAACCCGGCTCTATTGTTACCGGTGTTGTTCTTGATGTTGATAAGGAATGGGTTACTGTTCATGTTGGCTTAAAATCCGAGGGCGTAATTTCTTTAGATGAATTTAGAAATAATGATGGATCCGTTGAGATTGAATCTGGGGACGAGGTTCAGGTTGCTTTAGAGGCAGTTGAAGATGGTTATGGGGAAACTAGAATTTCTCGTGAAAAAGCAAGAAAAATTGGCACTTGGAAAAAACTTGAAGAAGCCTTAGAGACTGGAGAGTTCGTTGAAGGTAAAGTTTTAACTAGAGTAAAAGGTGGCTTTTCTGTTGAGGTAGATGTTGTGAAAGCATTCCTTCCTGGATCACTTGTTGATATTAGACCAGTTAAGGAAGCTCCTGAGCTTGAGAATACAGTCCAAGAATTTAAAGTTATTAAATTAGATTACAAAAGAAATAATGTAGTACTTTCAAGGAAAGCTGTATTAGAAAAAATTAATTCAGCTGAAAAAGTTGAGCTACTCAAAAACCTTGATGAGGGCCAAATTGTTAAGGGAATAGTAAAAAATCTTACAGACTATGGAGCTTTTGTAGATCTAGGCGGCCTTGATGGGCTCCTTCATATCACTGATATTTCTTGGTCTAGAGTTACCAATCCTTCAGAAGTTTTAAGTCTTGGACAGGAAATTGATGTCAAGATTTTGAGTTTTGATAAAGAAAAGCTTCGTGTTTCATTGGGCTTAAAACAAATTCAAAATGATCCATGGGAAACAATTGAAGGCAAGTATTCGGTAGGCGGTGTTTATGAAGCTTCCGTATCAAACTTAACTGACTATGGCTGTTTTGCTGAGCTTGAACAAGGCGTTGAGGGCTTAATCCATTTATCAGAGTTAGATTGGACGAATAAAAACATCCACCCATCAAAAGTTGTTGATTTAGAAGAAAAAATTAAAGTTATGGTGTTAGAAATAGACCATGAGAAGAGAAGAATTTCATTGGGCTTAAAGCAAACTAAGCCAAATCCTTGGACAGAATTTGCCAACAAGTATGGTTTAGGTGATTCTGTTGAAGGCAGCATCAAATCAGTAACTGATTTTGGTATCTTTGTTGGATTGGAGGGTGAGATTGATGGTTTAATCCATCTATCTGATATTACTGAAGATGAGAATCCTGCTGAGGCAATGGAAAGCTATAAAAAGGGCGACAAACTTTCTTGTATCATTTTTGGTATTGATGCAGAAAGAGAAAGAATTTCACTCAAGCTAAGTGCGTAAAATAGCTAAGATATTTCAACAAATAGAAACATTCATCGAACAGACTAATTGCCCAGGTGGTGGAATTGGTAGACACAAGGGACTTAAAATCCCTCGAAGGCAACTTCGTGCCGGTTCAAGTCCGGCTCTGGGCACCATCACAGACCACGCTTCTTCATGATCGAATTAATCAATCTTAGCAATGAGGCTCCTTATCTTCATTTTCAAAGCCTTTATAACAAAGCATTGGAGCATAGCCAAAGAGGCATAGAGATAATTTCTGTTTCTTCCTTTGATAAAAGCTCAAATGAAGTTGAAGCTAGATATGTAAATTTAAAATATGTTCAAGAGAATGAATGGATCTTTTTTTCGAACTATCTATCACCGAAGGCCCAACAATTTGAGTCTCATGAACAAGTATCGGTCTTAATATACTGGGGCTCAATCAATACTCAGATAAGAATAAAAGCAAAAATTTTTAAGACTTCTGCAGACTTCTCAGACAAGCACTTTCATGCCAGAACTAAAGAAAAGAATGCTTTGGCAATTAGTTCTGCTCAATCCCAACCAATAGAATCTTTTGAACAAGTAGCAGAAAACTTTAATAACACTTTAGATACCATGACAGAATCAACTGAAAGACCTCAGTCGTGGGGAGGATTTTCATTTGTTCCTTATTATTTTGAGTTTTGGGAAGGTCATGAAAATCGATTAAATAAAAGACATGTTTTTGAGCAGCAAAATGATCACTGGCAAGAGAGACTTCTTCAGCCTTAACCTTGTTTTCTTTTTATGAATAATGCTATAAAATCCACATCAATGTTAAATCACTTAACTATCTTCTTCTTAAATCAAAGTTGCTTTGATTAATTTTCCTCACAATACATAAGGTCCTTTACTATCGCTTCGAATAAAAAATCAACCACTCCAATCAATAATAGAATCTATGCTAAAGAGGTTATGTTAATAGGCGAGGGTGGAGAAAAAATGGGACTTCTATCAATTGATGATGCTCTAAAGGAAGCTCAAAACAAAACACTGGACCTAGTTCAAGTGTCTCCCTCTGATGCTCAGCCTGTAGTTTGTAAGCTGCTAGATTTTGGTAAATTTCAGTTTGAGAAGAAAAAAAGCACTGGTGGAACAAAAAAACCTAAGAAACAATCTCTCAAAGAAATAAAGTTTCGTCCCACCACTGATATTGGTGATTACAATATTAAATTAAAAAAGATAAAAAGCTTTATTAATGACGGAGATAAGACTAAAATCAGCGTTCGCTTTAGAGGCAGAGAGATTTTAAACAGTAATTTAGGTCTTGAACTTTTAAACCGATTGAGAGAAGACCTAGTAGATATTGCTCAAGTAGATCAAGAGCCATCTCTAGAAGGTAGACAACTTTTAATGGTTCTCTCACAAATAAGAAAGAAATAATTATGGGCTACAAATTAAAAACACATTCGAGCGCTAAGAAGCGTTTTAAAGCTACTGGAAGTGGCTTGAAAAGGAGGAGTGCAAGTCGCGCTCACATCTTGACAAAGCAAACTACAAAAAGAAAACGTCATAATCGCGGAATGATTAAGATGGCAGATGAGACTAAGAAAATAGCTCAAAAACTTTTATATAACATTTAAATACCATGCCAAGAGTAACAAAAGCGCTAGCCGCTAAAGCAAAACATAAGAAAGTACTAAAAGCTACCAAGGGCCACTATGGGGCAAGAAGCAGGCTTTTTAAAACTGCTAAGCAGTCAAATGTTAAGGCATTGCAGTATGCTTTTAGAGACAGAAGAAATAAGAAAAGAACTTTTCGCTCTTTGTGGATTTCTAGAATTTCAGCAGCATTAATTCCACTAGAGGTTTCATACAGCAGATTCATTAATCAGCTTTCTAAGGCAGACGTGAAACTAGATAGAAAATCATTAGCTGGAATAGCTTTTTCTGATCCTGAGACTTTTAAGAAAATCGTAGAAAAAGTCAGGGTATAATGTTCTCATGCAAATCCCTCAGGATTTAATTGAAACAGCCACTCTTAAATTAAAATCCGTTCAATCAGAGGCTGAATTCTTTCAACTAAGATCACAGTATCTTGGTAAAAAATCTTTTATTATCTCAGCCTTTTCCAAGTTAAGAGATTTAGACCCTCAATCAAAAGCCTCTGCTGCCAAAGAGCTAAATATCCTTAAAAGCAAACTTACAAAATTATTTGAAGATTCACTTGCTTCCATTGAAAGCATTGGTGAACACGATCAATTGGATGTAACTCTTCCTGCAGATCCCTATTTGATTGGCTCAGAGCACCCAATTACCAAAATTTCACAGAAAGTAATAGATTACTTTATACCTCTCAATTATCAGATATTTTCTGGAAATGAAATAGAGACGGATTTTTATAATTTTGAAGCATTGAATTTCCCAGAGAACCATCCTGCTAGACAAATGCACGATACTTTTTATTTAAACTCAAATTCTAAATCTGAATATTTGCTTCGAACTCATACATCGAATACGCAAATTCACTCTATGTTAAAAGAGGACATGCCTTTATATATGCTTTCTCCTGGAAGGGTCTATAGATGTGATTCAGACACTACGCACTTGCCTATGTTTACACAAATAGAGGGCTTAGTTGTAGATGAGGATGTAACTTTTGGAGATTTAAAAGGAATCATCATTGATTTTTTAGAAAATTTTTTCAATGAAAAAATGGAGGTCAGATTTAGACCATCCTATTTCCCATTTACAGAGCCATCTGCAGAAGTAGATATAAAATTTGGCAATCAGGGCTGGCTAGAAATCCTTGGATGTGGAATGGTTCATCCTAATGTCTTGAAAGGCTGTAACGTAGATACAAAAAAATATCGTGGTTTTGCTTTTGGCATGGGCATAGAAAGATTAGCCATGCTTTACTATGGCGTCAGTGATATTAGAGATTTCTACTCATCCAATTTAGATTTTTTAAATCAATTTCCATCATGAAAGTTCAATATTCATACCTAAAGAATTTTCTTAAAACAAACCTTAGTCAATTAAAGCTTGCAGATATTTTTACTCAAGTTGGTTTTGAATGCGAGATTGAAGGATCATTGATTGAGTTTGATATAACTCCTAACAGGGGAGATGCGCTATCACTGAGAGGTTTGGAAAGAGAATTTTTAGCTTATCAGTCTAAAAAATCTTTTAAAAATCTTAAGATTTTTTCTCTAGACTCACAAAAGAATAAATCTATTATTAATAAAGTAGACGATGCAGGGTGTGGCAATTACCATTTATTGCTTATAAAGGATTTGCGTAAAATCAAGCAATTAGATTCTAAAAAACGTAATTTTTTGATCAATGCTGGCGTCCCGCTAATTCATCCATTGGTTGATTTGGGCAATTATGTAATGTTTGAGATGGGTGCTCCAATGCATGTATTTGATTTGGAGAAATTATCCCTTCCTATTAATGTTGTTTTTCCTAGCTCAAATAAAACTTCTTTAAGGGTTATTGGAGGTGATATTAAAGATATTCAGCCTTCTTCATTAACAATTCAAGATCAGTCCGGCATCCAAGCTATTGCAGGCATTATTGGCGCTGAAGAATCGTCTGTTTCTAAGGAAACTAAAAATATTGCCGTAGAAGCAGCTTTTTTTAAGCCCAATAAAATAGTGAATCAAGCTCGAAAATATGGACTTGCAACAGATGCATCGCATCGCTTTGAAAGAGGTGTTGATCCAGAAATTCAAAAACTGGCAATTGAAAGGTATTTATTTTTACTAAACGAAATTGCAGAATATGATTCATCAGAGTTATATGCAGCGCAGACTAAAGCAAATAAAAAAAAGAAAGTTAAATTAAATATTGAGAGATTCAATAAATTCTCTGGTATAAATTTAAAACCTAACCAAGTTATAAAAATTTTAAAAAGTCTAGGCTTTAATTCAACATCCAAAGATACATCAAATTTATTATTTGATATTCCAAGCCATAGATTTGATATCTCGCTTGAAGAGGATTTGTATGAAGAGTTATTGAGGTGTTATGGGTATGACAACATACCAATATCTAAGCCAAAACCAGGCCCTATTTTAGCTAGCAAACCAAAGACTGCACTGGCTGATTTGAGAGCGGCATTTGTTTACTCTGGCTTTAAAGAGCTAATGCACATGCCATTTGTTTCCAATAAATCTTTTGAAAGTTTAAATTCAAATTCATGGACTCCTGCACAGTTAAAAAATCCTATTAATGAACATGAACCCCTTCTAAGAGGCAGTCTTTTCAAGTCACTTTTTAGCGCAGTTAATATCAACGTAAAAAAAGGCTATATAGCCATCAAAGCTTTTGAAGTTGGTAATGTATTTTTTAAATCCAAAAGTAGTTTTAAGCAAGAGCTTCATCTGTCTGGAATTATTTATCATCATGAAACTCCAACAAGTTGGAGTAATAGGAAATTTAGTTATGATTTTTATTCGTTAAAGGCAGAAATGTTGAACTTATTGAAAACTGCAGGAGTGCAAGAGTTTCATTTTAAACAAACCTCCTCATGCACGCCATTTAATAAAAACGCTTTAGAAATATTTGAAGGAAAAACTAAAATAGGTGTGTTTGGGGAAGTTGATCTTACGCTCACTGAAAAACTAATTAAAAAACCGGCTTTTGGTTTTGAAATATACCCAGAAAAAATCTCATTTCTTGCCAAGCAAAATAAGATGAAGTCAACTAGCAAATTCCCACTCTCAGCAAAGGACATGAATATTATCGTTAATAAATCTCATACTTATTCTGAGATAGAAAATACTCTTACAAAAGGAAAGATTAGACACCTTTCATCCTTCAATCTTGTAAATACTTATGAAGGAAAAGATATTGAAGCAGGCTTTATTAGTATGACTTTGAGATTTATTTTTCAAAGCAACACTAAATCTTTAACAGATTCTGAGATTAATGATTCTATGAAAAAAGCATTTCAACTTCTAGAAAGGGGATTAAAGGCTAAAATACGCTCATGAGTATTACAAAGAAAGATTTAAGTTCAGAATTAAAAAATGAGTTAAAACTGTCTGTGGAATTATCTGATTCATTGGTTGATGAATTTTTTGCTTCTGTTAAATCTGCATTAAAATCTCATGAATATTTAAAGCTATCAGGCTTTGGTACATTTGAGACTTTTAAAACAAAAGAGCGAATGGGCAGAAATCCGAAAACGATGGAAAGCTTCCTTATTCCTTCAAGAAAAAAAGTTAGATTTAGCCCCACTTCAAAAGCAAAATACTATTTAAATTAACGGTGAAGAATCAAATACAAAATTTTAATAAGTCTGATCTAGCAATTATCTTATCGAGAAAATTTTCATCCTTAAACGATGACGTCATCGATGATTCCATTGATCTCATTTTGCAAAAAATTATTAATACAGTTGCCCTAGATGGCAGAGTTGAAATTAGAGGTTTTGGAGTATTCTCTAAAAAAAATATTAGACCAAGAAAGTTTACTAACCCAAAGACTAAAGAGGAATCATATCTAGGTGAAACATCCACTTTGCACTTTAAAGCCTCAAGCAAACTTTTAAGCACGAATGACTGATCCCAAAATTATTGTTGCGTTAGACACATTTAATCCAGATGAGGCAAATATAATTTTAAATCAGCTAGATTCAAATCTTTGTAAAATTAAAATTGGAAGCATTGTTTTCAATGCATTGGGTAAGTCATTTCTTCAATCAGTTGCTGAGCG
>ERZ1046367.161-NODE-161-length-54445-cov-8.962144_pt1 | contig 54445 bp, 45 predicted proteins | sample MGYA00383091_ERZ1046367 | MGnify/ENA primary metagenome ERZ1046367 (study PRJEB29581, sample SAMEA5548361) | metagenome | biome: marine; feature: coastal; material: water | depth 50 m | study: Short-term variability in the microbial, nano- and picoplankton... | reverse complement strand
CCCGATTAAGCTCACTCATTATATTTTCAATCCAAATAATGGTCTTAAAATATTAATTCTTTTGATTATATATTCATAAATGAGAAAACAAGCGATCAAAGTAAATAGTGTGATAACTATAAATTTTAGCAAAGGATGAATCTCTAATGGTAAAATGATAAGTGCACCTGTAAACAATACAAACATATGTATGATATAGACAGGGTAAGCAGCTTGACTTAAATAGCTTAGTAAGGCACTTGGTTTGTTTAGGTAATGATATCCAAGACCAAAAACTCCAAATATCCAGCAATTGGATTCTATGGCTGTAATATAATTAGTCGATATCGTTTCAAATCCAGTCAACCGAATTGTATATAAAACAGCAGCTATACCAATATACAGCCATTTCCACTTAGAAACTGTTTTCCAGAAGGATTTACCACTATAAACAAAAAGAAAACCCAAAAAGAAAGCAAGAAGACCTATAAAGAATCCGTGCCAAGTCATTGCATATACTTCAAATAATTGAGGATTAATGATGACTACTTCCAAGACAAAAAAGACAGACATAGATAATGGTCCAATAGCATACTTCATAACCGAAGAAACTGCTTTTTTAAATTTTCCATTATCATGTTTCTTCAAATAGAAAAAAAGCGGTGACAACAAAAGAACATAAATAAAAATATTTCCCAAAAACCACAAATGACCGCTATGTGGAAAATAACTAAATGGCATATTATAGTTTTTCTGAAAAATAAACATATGTAATGGTGTAATCGCTAAATAACCGAAAACAAATGGTAAGATAATTCGCTTCGTTCGTTCTAGAAGTAATTGCTTCCAGTTTCTTTTTTTCATAGCAAAATAGAGCCCCATGCCCGATACATAAAATAATAGAGGGATCCGCCAAACATTGAGCATAGTCATAGGTGTCCACAAAGCTTTTACCGATTCTTCACTTTGAATAAAACCAATAAACAGACCCCATGGTTGGAATATTATGGCTATATGATAAATTAGGAGTAAACCAATTGCAATTACTCTTAACCAATCAATGTCGTGTCTTCTATCTGTTATCATTTTAGTATTGTTTTATAATTAATTACTGTAGCATCATTGCAACGACAGGACGAGCTTTTTCTAGCTCATTCATGTCAAGAACAAACCCCATTGGTTTTAATTGCTGTTTAAACATTTCATAAAAAGGTTTGATCTCAGCAAACTCTCCCATTACAGTTTCTCTAGGTGTAGCCCCAAAATTGTTTCGCATGGTTTTATCAGCTTTAGCATCAATGAGCATTTGTACAATTTCTATACGACAAAAGAATGCAGCAGTATGTAGAGCAGTAGAACCATCATTATTTTTTACAGACAAACTTGCATTAGCTTCAATAAGGATTTTGGCTATTTCAGGTTTATTAAATGTTGCTGCGGATATTAAAGGTGTTGAACCACTCATTTGCTCCTTTTGATTAATATCAGTTCCTGCTTCAATATGCTGTTTAACCGCTTCTAGATTTCCAGAGATAACTGCTGTTTGAATATCCATACTAGGTTTATCTACTGTTTTTTTAATTTCAGTATTACTATCAGTATTTTTTTCAGATTGAACGCATGCGCTAGTAAATAATATAATAAGTAGTAAAATTCGAATTGTCATTTTAAAGGAGTCCTTTTTTTAGTGTTTTTATGATTAATATTTTGATTTTTCTTTCTCTTTTCGATTCAGCCCCATTGCAGAATTAGATTAGTAGATTCAAGGCAATTTAAATAAATCTTCGATAGAGCAGTTGAGAGTTTTTGCAATTTTTAATGCAAGAACCGTTGAAGGGACATAAACTCCATTTTCAATTGCATTAATGCTTTTTCTTGAAACTTCGGCACTCTCAGATAGTTCTTGTTGCGTTAACCCTATTGATTTCCTGAGTTCCTCAAGATTGTTTAGAAGATTTTTGTGATGTTTACCCAATGTTATTCTTTTTCAAATTCTTCCACTGCTTTTGTGATACCAGTGCTATCATTTGGAAAAAGGTATCCAGCAATAAATGTCCCAACTCCAATTGTACCAACCAATAGACCAACACCTTTTAATATGGATCCCAAAGCAACTACGCCGAAAAGATATAAACCTATACCGACAAAAAAAGTTATCATTCCACCTCTTCTTAATTCTATGGGTTCTTTCTTCTTTTCACCTTCTATTTTGCTTATCAGCTCTTCTACCTTTGATGGATCATCAATAGTTTTAGCAACCTCAACAATGGCAGCTCTCTTATTTTTCGCATCATAATACAACCAAATAAATACCGCTAAAGGAATTGCTATTCCGCTTAGAATTCCAACTAAAGCTATTATATCATTCATATTTTATCTCCTTATATGTAACGTAAACTTATCACTATTATTTTGAGAAGTAAAGGTTACATTTATTTTTTTATATAAAGCTTACAACCACATTGTTGGGTAAGTATTTGTAGATTTAGATTATAAATAAGAGAAATATACTTATCAAAAGTATTTGAATCTATAATCTCAACAATCATTAAGGAGTTTATATGCCATATAAAACAATGATGTCTATAGCTGTAGCAGTACCTCTACTATTTTCGGTAGCTTTTCTTGTTGTACCACATTTTTTTATTTTAGAGTCTTACCCTAATGCAGAAGGGTTAGCTTTGGAAGTAGGAATTACTCAACGATACGTTATGGCGGGTATGCTGTTTATGGTTGTATGTCTTGCATTTCAATCCAGAAACGTTGAGAAAGTGGATGACCAAAAGGAAATTCTTTTGGGTGTTTCTATTGGTACCTTTGTGATGTGTGCTCTCATAATTTTATTGGAAGGTCCCGGTCGTGGTCTTCCGTTGCTCGTGCCGCCAGTAATAGCCACGGGAGCATTAGCCGTCCTTAGTTTCTGGTCACGTTCGAAGCTGAACTAATATAGCCCTATACTGTTGGAAGATTTTGTTCCAACAGTATAGGTTGAGGATCTGATATGGGCACCGAATTATACAACTAGTAGATTGTGCCGTTTTATAAAGAAATACCATAACGCTGTTGAAATAAGCATAATAATTCCGCCTGTAAATGATGTAATCAATGATGTTTTTAAACCACTAATTAAAATTTGTGGAGAAATATTACTAATATTTGCTACTGCATTAGATGCAGAATTAATTCCAAGATATGTTGCAAATATACCAAAAACAGCACTAAAAATACCTAGTAACACAATAGCATTAGTGTTGTAAGGCTCTTTAATATTTTTTAGTGAAATAAAAATTACACTACCAAATAATATTAGCAGTACCAGCATAAAAGGTCCACCATTTAATAAAGTTTCTATCATCTTACTTATCCTTATTTTTTAATTTTATTAGATTATTACTTATTATTTCAAATATGTCTTTTCTATCTTTGTCATTTTTTTCATCTGAATATGTCTGATACTCAAGTAGATCTCCAGGCTGACAGTCAAGAACAATACAAATCTTTTCCAGTGTCTCAAACCTAACGCCTCTCACATTACCATTTTTTAACATTGATAAATTTGTCAATGACAGTCCAACTGCTTTTGATAGCTCAGTAAGTGAAATCTTTCTTTTCACTAGCATAGCATCTAGATGAATGGTTATAGGCATATAATAAATTCTTTAGCTTTGATTATTAATATAATATTACACTAATTATTAAGTACAATGCAAACTATTTTAAGTATTACTTAAAACTTTTTCCACAAATCCGGTTATAATACTCACGCAGTTTCTTCTATTTTAAATTGGCTGGAATATGAATAGGCGTCAATGAAAGAGAGCTTTATTTCATAATCAGAGAAAACCCTTCAAAAGAATATTCAATCCGTCCACCAGATATGGTATTTCCATTTATAGTCCCATTCTGAATATTAATTAATGCTTTTTTTAATAAATTTAAGGATCCAGGATCGGCAATTGGTCCATTGTGTGCCGGATGCAAAGTATTTAAATGCTCTACTATATTAGAAAGGCGTTCAACCGATTGATAATAAGCATCTAAGTCTGTTTCGGGTGCAAATAACCAAATAGGGCCATCATAATACAAATCTCCCACCCAAAGTAGTCCTAAGTCTGAGTCGAGAATTGAAATTGCATCAGGTGTATGCCCGGGGGTGCTCAATACTTCAAGAATACGGCCGCCCAAATCGATTTTATAACCATCCCTTATGAATTTTTTTACTTTAAAATTGGGTGTATGATATGTTGAGATATTTATATCATCAGGGAGTGCACCACATAATGCTTCTTTTGATACTTCTTCCCAAACTAGTTCATTGGAATATCCACCAGAGTTATTTTTGGTATAATCCGTATCCATTGCAAGAATATCTCGGAATTCTGAATTACCACCAATATGGTCAAAATGTGTATGTGAATTAATTACAATCACAGGTAAGCTTGTAAGTTCATTCACTACTCCACTTATTTTACCTATACCATTTCCCGTATCGAAAAGCAGGGCTTTTTCTTTGCCTAAAATTAGATAAGAGATTACCTCTTGCCACTGGCGTGGCTCATGTATGGCAAAAACATCATTTTCTAATTTATAAACCAAAAACCATTCACTTGATACAGGTACTGGTTCAAGACTTGCATAAATGGCACGTGGTAAATCTTTACACCAACTGTCTGAAATAATGCTTAATGAATCAATCCCACTGGTGCCCTGTGAATAAATATATCCAATAAAAATAAATAATAATCTCACACGGTTAATCATACTTAAATCTACCCATTATTCCTCAACCAAAAAAACCCCAACGATTGTGGTGCACGATTTAAACCGATGATACTTTTTTTGGTCAGGAAATTCCCTTAGTTTCCATCTATGAGAACTCTTATCTCACTATTAATCTTATCATCATTACTAATAGGTCAATTTGGGAAAGTTGAAGTTACAGTAGATGATAGACTTCTTCGTGCTAGCGAACGACAAAAAGTCTCATCAATTCGAGATGAAGTAAGGCGTTTCTTTGGAGGACAACTATGGGATGATAAATTTCAGGGTCTAAATATTCCTCTTAATATATCTATTGTTTTTCAAGGCGTTGCTCAAAAAGGTGGCATGGAAACCTTTCATGCACAAGTATTGGTCTCTGATGGGTCAGATATCAGATATTTTGATAAGGCACTTCAGTTTCATTACAATGGTGGAAATTCAATACAGTTTGATCCAGTTATTTTTGATCCATTAGGTAGCTTTTTTGCATATTATGCTTATGCTATTTTAGCTGGATGGATGGATACTTATGAGTTTTATGGTGGTAATTATGGTTATGGACAAGCTCGTGAAATCGCATTAAGAGGTATGGCTTCTGATTATCCAAAAGGATGGAGTTCTCGCGTACAATTATTAAAAGAAGTTACTGGCAATAAAGGCCTTCGTGAAGCTCGTTTTGCATTTTATGTGGCCATGGATCTTTTTGATCAAGGCAACCCCGATGACGCATTAAATGAGTTCAAACTTATGATGGAAGGATTCGAAATTGTTTTTCGCCAATTTCCAACTGGAAGAACACTATATTTTATTAATGCTCACAGGGAGAAACTCGTTAACCGTTTAAATTTATTAGGCCAAAAAGAAATGTTGCTTCGTCTTTCTGAGATGGATCCAGCACACAAAGATATTTACATTCGCGGTTTAAGTAAAAAATAGTTATTCTTTAATAATATCAATTGATCTTTTCTTACCTCTTATATAGTAATCAAAAACCACACTACCCCAAAATAGCCAAGATAAAACTTTTTTATCCTTAACTGTTCTTATCGTTTTTATATGCTTCCGCCTTTTCAAAATAGCAAATGGATGTGTAATGATCCATAATAATGATTTTATTATTCCAAATACATGATTGAAATCCATTCTAAGTAAGGCATAACTCAATGCAACAAATTCTAATGAAAATCTAATTGGCAAAATGTATAAGGCTAAAGGTAAACTATAATTACTAAGAACCATTTGCAGTGAATTTCGGTGGTTTAAATATTGTTTCTTTAAAGAGAACATTGGTAGAGTTACCGCATTTTTATGATAAACTACACTACTTGGGATAGCCCAAGTTTCTTTATTCACCAGATGAAATTTCCAACAAAGGTCAACCTCTTCCTGATGAGCAAAAAAGCTTTCATCGAAGCCCCCAACCAATTCAAAATCAACTTTTCTCACCATAAATGCTGTACCACTTGTCCAAAAAACTGGCCGCATACTATCGTATTGACCTTTATCTTCTTCTAATTCTTGGAAGATTCGCCCTCTAGCAAAAGGAAACCCTAAAATATCTAGCCAGCCTCCTGCTCCGCCAGCATAATCAAACTTTGTACGATCATAATAATTTAAAATTTTAGGTTGAACTGCTGCAACTTTGGAATTCAATTTAAGAAAATCAACTAGTGGAAATAGCCAATTTGGCTCTTGAATTGTATCATTATTTAAAAAAACAAGATATTCACCATTGGCTATCTTAGCTCCTCGATTGCAACCACCCGCATAGCCAAAATTTTCAGAATTTTCTACTAGGTTTATTTGAGGAAAGTTTAAAGTTACTAAATCAGGACTGCCATCAGTTGATGCATTATCAACAACAATAATTTCAAAATTATCATATTCTGTTAATGTAAGTGATTCCAAACACTCAGTAAGAATATCAATTCCATTCCAATGTGGAATAATAATAGATACTTTTGGATTTTCCATATTTAACTTCATAAGAGATTAAACCAAAATCTCTTCTTACCTACTTACATTATTCTAATTTTAAATCTTCAAGGAGTTGTTTAGCAACCGGATCGTTAGGGTTTTTATTTAACCAATCTGAGATTACTAATTCTGCTTCATTAATCATATCTAACTTTTTGTAGGTGAAAATCAAGGAAGAAACAATCTGCGTAAAGTAATTTCTCCATTCTTGCATTTCATTTTGTGAAACTAGACGTTGTCCATTTTCAATGGATTTAAATTCTTCATATAGTCCTTCAAAAATAGTTTTACCTACATTAAATGAATCTAATTGTGAAAGATACGCTTGACCATAGTCTACCTTATCTCTAATTGTAAGGTCACTCCTCTGCATGAGGATATCCATTATACGTTTTAATTCTTCTTTATTACCCAATTCACCATATAGACGTCCCAATTGATAGTGAAGATCTTTAGCATCATATCGAATTGTTCGTTCTGGTATAACATCTTGCATTTTATCTATTACAGCTAAAGCCTTTTTTCGGTGCATTTCTGATTTTTCTGAATCAGTATTTTGATAATCTTTAAAAGCCATATAATGATATGCAGCTAATTGCATATGAGCACTTCTTAAATTTTGAAGGAGGCGTATATTTGTTGATGGAAAATAATAAACATCTTCTCTTCCTAGATTTCTATAAAGATATCCAGGTTTATAGTCTTTTGACCATATATCGCCTTCAAGTTGCAACCACTCTTTTGCTTCAATATCTTTTTGCCAAACATCAGAATTAGATCCCGACATAAGGTTCGTCCACATACGTTCCTCATTAATAGGGTTTCGCTTATCTATTTTATGCGGACGCAAGCGATAAACTAACCCTTCCATTTCAATATGATCCTCGAGACCAAGTCTATTACTCGCAGGTACTGTAACAGCAAAATATATTGGATATTTCCATTTAGCATCAGAAATAATTTTCAAAATCATCATATCTTTTACCATTAGTGCAGCACCAGCAAAAGTAGGATTCACTTGCCATTCTATAAAACCATCTTTATTTTTTTCAGATTTAGGGGTTGGGATTTGAACATTCCTGGACTTCCAAGGCTGAAGCCCAGAAGAAATATCTATAATTTGACTATCCGTCATGTTTATAAATTGATCTAACTCGGATGAACTTTGATTTGCTCGACGAGAATCACGTATTTGGCGTATATACCATTCAGTATTTAAAAGACTAAGATTTGCAACCGTAATATCTTTTCTAATACCTTCAACTTCTTGTAAATACCAAAGTGGAAAAGTATCATTATCACCATTCGTAAATATGATAGCATTCGGTTCACAAGACTGTAAAATATTATAACTGTAATCCCAGGCAAGTCGATTATCAGAACGATTATGTTCATGATAATTCGCTCTTAACATCATTCCTGGCATCGCTAATAAGAGGAATGAAAAGATTCCGATTAATACATTTTTTGAATAGGGTTTATTATTTAAATATTTTTTTACCCAATCTCCAAGTGCCGATACAGCGATTGAGATCCACATTGCAAAGGCGAAGAAGCTACCCACATAAGAGTAATCTCTTTCTCGAGGCTGAGGATTATCTTGATTAACAAAGATTATAATAGCAAGACCCGTCATAAGAAAAAGACTCAATACAGAAAAAGCCTGCTCTCTATCTTTTTGAAAATGAAAGAACATTCCCCAGAGGCCAAAAAGAAAAGCCAGTGGAAAACCAAATTGAAACCAATCTACACCATCTTGGTCAGTCGTGGCGCCGTAAGCTGTTACATATTTATCAGTGCTTGGCCCTCTTCCTGCAAACTGCCATAAAAAATACCGCCAATACATTTTTTTTACTTGATAGCTCCAAAAATAATTCCATTGCTTATCTAAACGATACGTTTTGTATTTCCTATCTTGAGAGGGAGAATATTCTCTTCCACTTGTAGGTCTACCTACAGCTTCATGTTTTGATGGCAAACCATCAAATCGTCTTGGAAATTGGAACATTTGACCATATTGTTCTCTTTCCATATAAGCAATCGCACGTGAAACAGTAGATGGGTCATTCTCATTAATTGCTGGGCTTTGACCTGATCGAATAAATATCATAGCATAGGTTGAATAACCTATTAGTATAAAGACCACAGAGGTAAGTGCTAGCGCATATTGAATTTTTTTTATTGAAACAGTGTAGACCATTGCGCCAACAATGGCTAAAGCCAGTAAAATAGTCATTGATAAACCAATAGCATTAACAAGCTTTGGAGTTCCATTAATAATACCAACATTAATAATTAAATAAACCAAGCCAGTTATCAAGGTTGTTATTAAAAAGCCTTTGAAAGAAAATTTATATTTTTTGAAATAAATAATAAGTGCTACAAAAGGAAGTGCTAATAGATTTAGTAGATGAACACCGGTTGCTAATCCAATCATATAAGCAATAATTAAGATATATCTTTCATTTCCTTTTTCATTAGCTCTTTCTGCCCAATGAAGGATCAACCAAACTACAATTGCTGTAAAAAATGTAGAAAATCCATATACTTCTGCCTCAACAGCATTAAACCAATGTGAATCGGTAAATGCAAATGTTAGCGAACCAACTAAGGCTCCTCCAAAAGTAATTAATGCATCTATTTGAGTTTGTATTTTACCTCTGTAATTTGATATTAATTTGACGCTACCAAGATATAAGTACATAACAGCTAAAGAGCTGACTACTGGAGAAATAAGATTGATACGAAATGCAATGTCAGGATTAAATGGAATCATAGAAAAGATACGACCAATAATCAAATATAATGGACTTCCAGGAGGGTGAGGAACTCCTAAAATAAATGAAGTCGCAATAAATTCACCTGAATCCCAATAAGGGACTGTATCCGCCATAGTTAATAGATATATTAAGAATGAAAGACCGAGCGTTACTACGGCAACAAAACGGTTTAATTGAATGAAATCTTTATGAATCAATTTTATTTTTCTTTCTTACTTTTTGATGACTTCTTTGATGATTTTGTCTTCTTGTTTGCTTTAGGTTTCTCTTTTTTTACTGGTGGCGTTGATTCTTTATCTTCATCAATTTTATCTTCTTCAGATGACTTTTTTTGCTCGTCAATAAAATTTAGTTTTAGCTCACTTAGACTATGAATTATAAACTGTTCTTCCCACTCGCTAAGATTACCTTTCATTTTTGTTTGAAGCATATCCAATAAATCTATATAATAAGTAGCTTGATCTAAGTTCCTTTCCATTTTATCAGATACTGGATTTTTAACCTTTCCTAATGAAATCCAAGCACTCTGTACAAATGTGTTTACAAGGTGAATAAATAGTTGATCTTCTTTTTTTAATTGTTCTTCGGTCATGCTCTTCCTCTTAAATAAGTTATAATTATTTTAATAAAAATTGTTTCGTAATCAGCCAACAAAATTACGTTAAATAGTAACTAAATTAAAAAAACTAATAAATCATGAAATATTTACATTTTGAAGTTTGTCTTGATATTCATTTACTAATCGACTTCGAATTTTATTATGTTCTTGCTGGCTTAAAGTAGAATCTTTTTTTACCAAAGCAAAAGCTGCAGTTCTTGCATTTCTTAGAATTGGACCATCTGTTACCATATTTGCAATTTTATATTTTAAAAATCCACTTTGACGTATACCAAAAAACTCGCCGGGGCCTCTTATTTTTAAATCTTCATCAGAAATTTTAAAACCATCATTGGTAGATTCCATAATCCTAAGTCTATTTTTTGAAGTTTCTGTAATTTTCCTATGAACCAAAATACAATAGCTTTTTTCAGACCCCCTGCCAACTCGACCTCGAAGTTGGTGAAGTTGCGTAAGTCCAAATCTCTCTGCATGCTCAATTAGCATAACCGTAGCATTGGGGATGTCTATTCCAACTTCTATCACCGTTGTTGAAATAAGAATATTAATTTTATTTTGATTAAAACTAGTCATGATCTCATCTTTTTCTACCTTTTTCATTTTACCATGCAAGAGTCCTACTTTTAATTTAGGAAATATTTTTTCTGACAAATGAGAGTGCATTTCAACTGCAGCTTTTAAATCAGACTTTTCTGATTCTTCAACTAGTGGATACACAACCATACACTGCCTTCCTTCTAAAACTTCATCATCCATGAATTGATAAACTTTTTTTAGTCTACTTTCATTCACTGTTTTAGTTACAACCGGAACTCTATTCTTTGGCATCTCATCAATTATTGATAGATCCATATCACCGTGGTAAGTAATTGCTAGGGTTCTAGGTATTGGCGTTGCCGTCATCGCTAATAAATGCGGATTGGAACCCTTGGATAATAGCGTACCCCTTTGACTTACACCAAACCGATGTTGTTCATCAATAATGCAAAAACCTAAAGATTTAAAAATAATATCTTTCTGAATGAGAGCATGAGTCCCAATAATAATATTAATTTGACCGCTCTCTAGCGCATTTAAAATATTACCTCGTTCTTTTGCCGGTGTACCTCCAACAAGAAGCGCACAAGTCATGTGAGCAGTTTCAGAATGCTTTTTGAAAGATTCATAATGTTGGCGAGCTAAAATTTCTGTGGGTACCATTATAGCTACTTGTGCATCATTTGCAACTGCAATTGTTGTAGCTAAAATAGAGACAATCGTCTTTCCCGAACCAACATCACCCTGCAAAAGACGATTCATTGAGAAAGGTTCAGCTAAATCAGATTTTATTTCTTTTATAACTTTTTTTTGTGCATTCGTAAGTTCAAAATCAAGGTTTTCAGAAATAATTTTATATTTTGGACCAATTTTATTTAATGCTTTTGTTCCTATTTTTTTTGAAGAGGATTTACGAATAGCCATAAGCAATTGAAGAAAAAAATGTTCATCAAACTTTAAGCGATTAATCGCTTCATTCAGTTTCTCTTCAGATTTAGAAAAATGAATATTTCTTAAAGCTGAATCAAGAGCTGTTAATCTATACTCTTTTTTAAAACTGTCAGAAAAATGGTCAGGGACATCTTTTAATTGATTAAAAGTTGTTTGAATCATTCGTCGAATATTTCTACTATCTATTCCAGCCTTATTAAGTTCAGCAGGAATTGAATAAAGAGGTATAATTTGCCCTGAATTCACTGGGTCTTCATCATTTTTTAATTTCTCATATTCAGGATGTACCATTTGATGACCATTAAAAAAATCTACTTTACCACTAACCGCTAGACGATCTCCAACAGAAATAGATTTATTGATATATCGAGCTCCATTGAACCAAGTCAGTGTCACCATACCCTTGCCATCAGATAATACAGCTTGAAAATATTGACGACGCTTTCCTCGCCTCATTCCGGCTGCTTCTACTTTTCCAATTATAGTAGCATCATGATTGACCTTTAGTTTTGAGATAGGAAGAACCGTTGAACGATCTAGATACTTCCTGGGGTAATAACTAATAAGATCTAAAACGGAAAAAATATCAATCGCAGAAAAAGCATCAGATCTGGTAGCGCCGATGCCTTTTAATGATTTGATTGATGAAGAAAGAGATAAAGCCTTTTCAGGCACAACCAATTACTTCCATTCCTTACGATAGGTATAAGTAATAATTTTTGAAGTATTTGCAGGAATCATTAAAGGGAAGTGAATAGTTGAAGCATCTTCTTTTCTATAATTTGCTGAAGCATCTCGTATAACCCAATCACCATATATATGTTCAATTAAGCGAACTTTAATATCTTTCGAAAGGGTATTTGATACTTCAATACTTATAGTACCTTCTTCACTTTTTCTTTGTCTATCATAATTTAAAACTTTGCGTTTACCTACAACGTTAAAAGCTCGGCCAGATATAATTGTTGCATTAGCTCCTTTTGGTACCTGTCGAATCTCATCTTCTCCAACATACTCAATATTTCCACTTGATGATGATTGATAGAGTTGAATCTTCCCCTTTGGCAATGGTACTCCCAAATTATTTTCTTTCGTATTCGAGATTTGATATTCAATTCCAAGGGGCTCTTCTTTTTGACTTTTTTCATCATTCTCAAATAAATAAGTTTTTTCAAACGAGACTTCTCTAGAAGAATAAAGACGTGTTGTAATACTTTCTTCCCCTTTTAAATTGATTTTATTTCCTAATGAATAGATATGATAATCTCCTAAGGGATCCTCTTTCATTTCTGAATTTTTTTCACTTTCAGAAATTGAACGCATCATTATAGGAGGAGTACTCATATTTCCATTTTGCTTTAGCTTCCCTTCAACTAATTGAATTGATAGATCAATAAAATCTAAATTGCTATTATTTTTAATATATGCCTCAGCCAAAAATTCAGCAACGTTACCCGACTCATCTAAAATAAGCCTATAGGTGGCATCCCAGTCAAAACCTTTTGATAAATATATTAGGTTTCCGGTAACACTACCTGATCTTTTATATGGTGATATTACCCAAGTTAAAGAAGGTTTGAAAATAGCATTGTTTGGCTTTCCTGGTACTGTTATATAATCTACTCTATCTCGGTTAAATGATATTGTTGTTCTTTTTTGAGTAATAGTAATATTATCTCCACGCATTTCAACTAACGTACCTTTAAAAGAAGTTCCATTGATTAATTCGACTTGAATAACTTTACCTAGAAAATTATTTAAATACTCAGAAAAATAGAAAACATCCTGATTTAATCGCTGCATATTTACTATGCCATTTTGCAGGGTAAGAAAAGGGGAATCTTTAATCAATCCTACAGGCAAAAGATCCCATGATATTGTATCTTGTCCAAGAGCAACATCCCAAGATACAGGTTGTTTAACAAGCCCAAAACCATCCTTATACATTGTCATTGTTGCATTTTTTGACTGAGCAATTAGTAAAGATGAAGCTATAAGTATTCCGATAATCTTTTTCATTGTAACATATCCAAGTTTGCTTTTACGAGATTAAATTCAGCTGTCATGTCCTGCAATTTTTGGTTTTCGTGCTTAACCACATTATCAGGAGCCCGATCAACAAAATTTTTATTTGCTAATTTTTTTTCTGTGTTTTCAAGATGGCCTGAAAGTTCATTCATTCGTTTAGAAAGACGCTCCATTTCTTGATCTAAATCTATTAATCCTTTAAGTGGAACAAATAGCTCCATCTTTTGGACTACTGCAGTTGCAGTTTGCGATGGCTTTTCTATTTCATCCGCTAAAGTCAATTTATCAATTCTTCCTAATGCTATGATAATATTTTCAAACGCTTCAATTTTTGACCTATTTTCACCTACACCTCGTATTAAAACATTTGCTTTTTTGTCTTGAGGTACATTCATACTACTTCTAATTGTTCTAACCGCAGTTACTATTTGCTTTAATAAATCTACTGAATCATCAGCATTAATATCTTGGTGAGACTTATCACCTTTTATCCATGGAGATACTATGAGATCTTTATCCGTATCATTTTTAAAATAAGACCATATTTCTTCTGTGATGAACGGCGCATAAGGATGAAGTAATGTTAAGATACCTTTAATTACAAAAATACAAACAGCCTGAGACTCTTTTGCTTTTTGTTTATCAACTCCATAAAACCTGGTTTTTGCAATTTCAATATACCAGTCGCAAAAATCACTCCATGTAAACTCATATATAGCTTTAGCAGCTTCATTAAATCTAAATTTTTCTAATTCTTTATTAACTTTTAGAGCTGTTTGATTCAGGCGATTAATTATCCACTTTTCAGGAAGATCTAGACTCAGTTCATCTAAATTAGTTGTTATTATATCTTCTTCATCTAAATTCATTTGTACAAAGCGAGAAGCATTCCAAAGTTTATTCATAAAATTTCTACCAATCTCTAATCGATCATTTGAGAATAAAACATCTAAACCTTGAGGTGCCATTAACATTGTACCAAATCGTGTTGCATCTGTACCATATTCTTTAAATAAATCAAATGGGTCAGGAGAATTACCTAGAGATTTACTAAACTTCTTACCGGTTTCATCTCTAAGGATTGAAGTAAAATACACATCTTTAAATGGAATATCATTTAAAAATTCATGACCTGCCATAATCATTCGTGCAACCCAAAAAAAGATAATATCTGGACCAGTGACCAATGCATTTGTAGGGTAAAAAGTATCTAAGTTCTCATCGGAGTTAGGCCAATCATGAACTGCAAAAGGCCATAGCCACGATGAGGCCCAAGTATCTAATACATCATTATCTTGTGTCCAATTATCTGGATCATCAGGTCCCTCTACAGATACATGTATTTGACTCGGGTCACTATTAAGATACCAAACTGGGATTTGATGTCCCCAACGAAGTTGACGACTAATACACCAATCCTTAATATTTTTCATCCAATGATTATAGGTTTTGACCCAATGAGAGGGGTGAAAATTTATTTTATTTGAATTAACAAGTTCCAATGCTGGTTTAGCTAAACTATCCATCTTTAAAAACCATTGATCTGATAAATAAGACTCGATGGGAACATTCCCACGTTCGGAATATCCGATGTTATTCGTATAATCTTCGACTTTATCAAGTCTTCCTTCGTTTTTCATATCGCCAACCACTGCTTTTCTTGCTTCTTCTCTTGATAGTTTTTGATATTTATTCGGAACATTCGAATTCATAGATGCATCTTCATTCATAATATTTATGAATTCTAAGCTATGACGCTCACCAATTAAAAAATCATTGGGGTCATGAGCCGGTGTCACTTTGACACAACCCGTCCCAAATTCAGGATCGACATAATCATCTCCTATTATTGGTATTTTTCGACCTACCAAAGGAAGTGTAATCGTTTTCCCAATCAAATGTTTGTATCGATTATCTTCAGGATGGACAGCTAATGCAGTATCTCCAAGCATTGTCTCTGGTCTCGTTGTTGCAACTATCAAACAGTCATCTGAATTAGATATAGGATAAATAAAATGCCAAAGTTTTCCATTTTTTTCTTTATGAATTACTTCTTCATCACTTATTGCTGATTTCGAGACCGGGCACCAATTAACTAATCTATGACCTTTATATATTAACCCTTTATTATATAACTGAACAAAAGACTCAAGTACTGCTTTTGAATAACCTGCATCCATTGTGAATCGTTCACGATCCCAATCACAAGAACAACCAAGTTTTTTTAGTTGGTTAATTATTATTCCACCATATTTTTCTTTCCATTCCCAGGCATGAGATAAAAACTCATCTCTTGATAAACTTTCAAGATCAATCCCTTCAGATTCCAACATAGTTACAACTTTTGTTTCAGTTGCAATTGATGCATGGTCCGTGCCAGGAATCCAGCAAACATTCTTACCTTCCATTCTGGCCTTACGTATAAGAACATCTTGAATCGTATTATTTAGGACATGACCCATCGTTAACATTCCTGTTACGTTAGGAGGAGGAATGACTATGGAGTAGGATTCTTTATTAGAATTGGAATCACCTTTGAAATAATCGTTAGCCAACCAGTGTTGATACCAATGATCTTCAAGCTCATTCCAATTATAAGATTTGTCAAGTTTTGTTTTTGACATATTAAATTAAAGTTTGATTTTATCTATAGGTGATGCGCACAAAAATTAACGATCTAATATTAATGAAAATGCGGTTGTTAACTTTAAAACATTTTGATTGGCTTTTACAAGATTACCCGATATGATTCGGCCAAGGTTTCGCATCACTTTATAACCAATCTCAGGATTTGCATCGCAAATTGAATAAAGATTCGATTTATCTAAACGTGCTAAAGTGCAGGTTGTTTCTGCTCGAACATTCGCTGTTCTTCGATCACCTTCATTAAATATTGACATTTCACCAAACTGAGGATGCATTTCGCTTGTAAGCTTTAAAATTGCTTTTTCACGGTTATCTGATTCTCCTTTATTCATAGAAAGTGTAAGTGCTTGGTTGATCTCAACACTACCACTTAATAATAGATATATGGAGTCTCCCTGCTCTCCTTCCGTAATAAATTTTTTGCCTTTATCTATTGTTACTTCTTTAAGAGCTGAATGAAATTGACTTATTTGATCATCATTTAGATCATCAAAAATCTGAAATTGATTTAATTGATTATTATTCATTATAAACTCACGGTATAATTATAGCCCGCTCTCCTTCTTTAATAGTATAGTCTTTGCTTGGATTAATCACTACATTAATTTTGCTTTCTTCCTGTAGATTTATCCCTCCTTCTTTTAATTTTCTTTCAATAAAAGAATCAAGAGCTGAAGCATCCGAAGACAGAATTGCACCTATCCCAAGATTTTCATCCTCAGCAAAAACACCAATCAATAGTGAACCATTTAATTTCCGATAATAATCAAACAAATCACTATAAGATTGACTGATAAATTCCGTTGGAATCTCTACTCGTCTAAAACGCGAATTGGAATTACTCTCAATTAATTGGTTAGCAATCTGTGGTATTCCTGGGTCAACTACATGAGAAGCTAATATATGTGCACTAAAATCATCTCCAACGACCACTTCATCTGCATCTGCTCTCTTTATATGCGTTAAATTTTCTCGATCTAATAAATAGGCAACCACACGAATATTTGGATCCATACTTTTAATTGTTAACGTCGCAAAAATGGTTTTCTCATCATAAGTTGCAACTTCGGAACCCGTAGTATTCGGTATAACGATAACAGTATTTGCTTCAAAAATACTGGCCTTATTTAATATTTCTTCCTGAGTGAAATCACCCGAAACGAAATGTATATTTAATTGTTGATATCTATTCTTGAGTTGGGTGACATCTTCCTCATTCATTTCGTTAATAAGAACTAATTCTTTTTTCTTACCACCACTTAGATGTTGAATAGAGTCTAATACTCGACCTCCATTAGGATTCCATCCACACAAGATTAAATGATCATTCAAGTTTAATTGTTCCAAACCCTTACCCTCCCGAATTTTTTGTGCAACAAAAATAGAAGAAATAGATGCTGTTAGCAATGACACAAGTGAAATACCAATGAACATAATTATAACAGCAAACATTCTTCCAGCTGGTGTTGCTGGAGAAAAGTCACCATAACCAACCGTGGTCATTGTTACTATGGCCCACCAATAAGGATTGTCATTTTTAGATATTTCGCCTGGTTCTAACCATTGTAGAATTATACCGCCAAGTACCATTGTAAGTAGAATCCCTGCACCTACCTGGAAAAAACTGTTACGAATTAATGTTCTTATCCATAATCGCATTGATTTAATTTAATTATTCTAAACATATAAAAATGGCTTAAATAAGGTCTGAGAAATCTAAAATTCTTTTGTGTTGACTTTTTATTGATTATAAGCCTAACATGTTACAGAGTCAGGAGGAACTCATATCGTAATATTCGATGAATTCCCCCTAATTCTATTAAATTTTTAAAACCTAGGAGGCTTAATGATTAATAATTTAATCAATAATAGACTTAAGACTGCTTTCTTGATGATTTTAGGAATGTCTACATTTCTAATGGCTCAAGAAGGTTCTGTCTCTGGTCGAGTCACTGATGCTCAAACGGGCGACCCACTAGTAGGAGCCAATGTGCTTGTTGTTGGTACCAATTTAGGTGCTGCAACAGATATTAATGGTGAATACGCAATTAGTCGGGTTCCTGCAGGCGCGCAGAGATTAAACGCAAACTATATTGGCTTTGCAAGTAGCTCTGCTAATGTAGATATACCAGTTGATGGAAATGCGACGTCAGACTTTGGTCTTTCCGTTGCAGCTTTAAACCTTAATGAGGTGGTTGTAACTGGTGCCGGAACAGCTGTTGAAAAATCTAAAATTGGTAACTCTGTTGGTGTGGTAAATATGTCCGCACTTGAAGATGCTCCAATTACTAATTTTTCAGATATTTTACAAGGTCGTGAAAAAGGTGTGGTCATGTTACCAAATGGTGGATTGAATGGTGAAGGTGCTCAAATCCGTATTCGTGGTACATCAACGCTATCTCAATCAAATGAACCTGTAATTTATCTTGATGGTGTTCGTTTAGATAATACTATGGGTGCTTCATTTGGTGGTGGAACTCCATCACGTTTGGATGAAATAAACCCTGATGCAATTGAAAGAGTTGAAATTCTTAAAGGTGCTGCTGCTGCATCACTTTATGGAACGCAAGCTGCTAATGGTATTATTCAAATTTTTACCAAACAAGGTGCTATTTCTAAACCGCAATTCACTGCAGAGGTGAGTACTTCTACTAGTAGCTTTGATGAAAGTCGGTTCAAGAAGAACTCTGGTTTTGCACGTGACCAGGCAACTGCAACTCGCATGGCTGGATTATTTCCTGACTATGCTAAGTCCGGTTTAAAACCGTACGAAGTGATAGAAGTACCCTTTATTGGTTGGATTTATGATAAAGGCTCAAACCAAACAGTTTCAGCTTCTGTCCGTGGCGGTGCTCCAGGTGCTACTTATTTTGCAAGTCTCCGTTATTTGAACTCTGATGGTCCATATGATGAGAAGGCGACATTACTAGGTTTGCCTGTTGGTTCAGCTGACCCAACTAAACCTGGTTCAAATGATAATCGAGATCAGTTTATGATGAGTGCCACTCTTAATATTATTCCAACGGATAGAATGAGAATTCGTTTATCAACAAACTATTCTCAAACTGATCATAATACCATCCAGAATAATAATAATATTTATGGTACTACCTCTCTTATTCAGATGGGGAAACCTGAACATTCAACAGCAACGAATGCTACTGGCTCCATTGCTTTTGCTACTGCACGTGAGACGACATATCGCTCATTACAAAATGAAGGTGAGAATACCACTATTTCATTGCAGTCTAGCTACAGAGTAACCGATGGTCTAAATATATCAGGTACTTTTGGCTTGAATACAACTCTTAATAAGTTTACTAGCCTTACTCCTTTTGGATATAACGTTGATGGTAAAGTTGCTTCAAACGTTCAAGGTTATCTTGGTAAGGGAAGTGCTGATAAAAAAGTCTTTTCAATGGATGTCAAAGCAGACTATGCATTGGATTTAGGCGGTCTTAGCTTTGAAAATGTTGCTGGATTTCAAGCGTTTCAAACTATTAATAAAGATATTCAAGGTAGCGGATCACAGTTCCCAGGCCCAGGACTTCAAGTTCTTGGTGCCTTAGGTTCTCCGGGTACTCCTTATTCAAGTTATTCTGAAGTTATTGAAGCCGGTTTTTTAGCGCAGACTAGAATTGGTTTCTCAGACTTTTTGTATACAACAGTTGGTATTCGTCAAGATGCGAATAGTGCATTTGGTTCTGATTTCAGTACCATCACTTATCCACGTGTGAATGTATCTTACATACCTACTACTCATATTGGACAGCTTGGTCCCGTCTCTACAGCGCGTGTACGCTTTGCATGGGGTAAAGCAGGTCAACAACCTGGCGCCTTTGACCAGTTCACAACTTTTTTGCCATGGGCATCTGAGTTTGGTCCTGGCTTAGCACCTGGTAATGTTGGTGACCCATCCTTATCACCAGAAATCTCAACTGAAATTGAGATGGGTGGTGAAGTTGGTCTTTTTAATGATAAGATAGCATTTGATTTCCAGTATTGGGATCGAACAGTTGATGATGCTTTAATTCAACGTGCTTATCCAGCTTCTGGCGGTTTTTTCCGTACTCAGCTATCTAACATTGGACAGCTTGATGCAAGTGGTTGGGAAGTTGGTATGGATGCTAACGTTATCCGTAATTCAAATCTGTCCGTAGATGTTTTTGGAAGTTTATCTTATTTGGAAGAAAAGATTGTTAGTCTTGGTGGTGCACCTGAGCAAAAAGTAGGTGGATCTTATCCTCGCTACAGAAACTTCTTAACTGAAGGCTATGCTCCAGGTACCTACTTTGGTGCTAAGCTAAATCGAGATGATAAATATCCAATCGATATCAATGGTGATGGTAAATCAGATAGTGATTCTGATTTACTTGCTTTCTTTACTACTGGCGGTGCTGGTGTAAGAAGTGGCTGGAATCCTGTAATGGCAACACCAACAGAGGCTGATGTTGCTGCTGGTCGCGCTAAAGGAACCGGTGCTTTAGACTGGAATCTTGGTAAACCAACTCCAGACTATACTAGCTCTTTTGGTATTAAAGTTAACTATGGTAAAAACTGGAGTTTAAATACTCTATTTGAATCACGTTTTGGTGATTATGGAGTTACGAACCTTACTGATGCTTTTCGTAAGTCTCACAGTTTGATTGGCAGAAATACACCTGAGGCTGCTGATAACGAGTCTAGGTTGATTAATCCAGCCAATGCTGGAATAGGTCGTTTAGAGGCTGCCAATGAATGGGTTCGTAAACACTTAGCCCTATCACCTTACAGTGGTCTAAATACAATAGAAGATGCTTCTTTTGTTAGACTACGTGAGTTAAGTCTCTCATACAAAGTGGATGCAACATTAGCTGCACGCCTTGGTCTTAAGAGTATGACTGTTGCCGTTTCAGGTAAGAACTTGTGGATGAGTACTGATTACAGTGGTATAGATCCAGAGACAAATTCTATAAGTGGTAACAGAGGTGGTCTAAATGGTTTTCAACAATCAATTGATGCTTTCGGAGTTCCAATTCCAAGAATTTGGAACTTAAGTATCAAAGTTGGTCTGTAAGGAGGTATGAAAATGAAAAATAAAACAAAATTAATCAGCCTTCTTCTTGGATTTACCTTGATTGGCTGTGATTTAGATGTCGATAACCCAAACAGTTTACTTGAAGGTGACTTACAAGACCCTAGTGCAGCAGCTGCACTAGCAAATGGTGCTTGGAATGCCTCTCTTCGAGGAATCACTTATATGATGATGCCTCATGCAGTTGCGACTGACGAGTCTGTTTGGATTGGTTCACGAGATGCTTGGTATCAAATTGATAAAGGTGGAATGACAAATGTCTACAATGAGTTTGTTGATCAAGCATGGCCTTATATTAGTGAAGGACGTTGGATGTCAGATAAAGCTATTGCAATCCTAGAAGGATTAGGCGCTGACTTACCGAATGACCAAGACTTAGTCTTGGCTTATTTAAGTGCTGCAATGGTTCGTGTCTATATTGCTGATATGTTTGAGGATTTTGTTTACTCAGACAAAACTGAACCAGGAAATCCTATTGGAGCTGCTAACATGTCTCAGTTATATGATGAAGCTCTTGCTATATTAGGTAAAGCTTCATCCTTAGCTACAGGTGATAATGCTGTAAAGGTTTTATCTCTAGTTGCAAGGACTAGGCATGCCAAAGCAGTCTGGGGTAAAGTTAACCCTGTAAATACGGCTAGCCCCTATGTTAGCGCAGGCGCATCTGAAGCTGCTGCTGCTGCTGCATTAATGGGTGCAGACTGGAAATGGAGAATGAACTTTAGTTCAAGCACTGTTTCTAATTACATGGCAAATCAAATCAATGATCGTCAAGAGATGGATCTATTTCAAAATGCATTAGTTGAGACTGCTACTCCAGGAGCTGGAGGAGATCCTCAACCAAATGATCCCGTTACTGGACTACCAGACTCACGTATGACTGCTAGCGCTACTGAATTCAGAGCTGGTGGCGGAGGTACAAGTTGGAGTCCTGTAACAATCACATCATTACGTGAAATGCATTTGATCATTGCGGAGAGTAAAAAGGCAAGTGGTGATGATGCAGGTTGTTTAACAGAGTTAAATGCACTACGTGCATTTGATTCTCTAGACCCGTATCCTTCAGGTACCGATGCAGGTACTGCATTGCAACATGAGAGAAGAGCAAACTTGTTTCTTCAATCACGTCGTCTTTCAGACATGTACCGCTTTAACCTTACCTCTACGGTTTGGGATGCGGTTGAAAAATCTGCTGCTGGTAGTTATTTCCCAATAACAATATCTGAGATTAGGGCAAACCCTAATATCAATCAATAATTCTAAGTAATCAGCTTTTAAGCTGAAGAACAGTAATTGTTAAAATGGGCCCATTAAATGGGCCCATTTTTTTTATCTAATATATTTATTTATTGCTTTAATTTATACCATGAAATATCTAATAAAACCTTTCGCAGTTATTTTATCTAGCACAGTCCTTTTCGCACAAGTTAAGACTGCTGCAAAACCTTCAAAAATTGCCTATGTAGGCATTCAAGTTGAAAATATTGAATCATGGGTTAAAAATGAACTTGAAAAAAAAATGAATATTATTTTTAATGATCTCGATCAAGAAAAATTAATTATGCCTCCTAAGGCTAATGAATTAGCTCAAGATCAAATAAACTTATTATTCAAGGAAATCAATGATGCGAATTTTCAAAAGATCGCTGATAAAACTGGTGCAAAATATGTTTTTGCTGGAAAATTTAAAAATGTTTCGCCTGATGATAGCAGAATAATGATTCAAGGTGATTTTTATCGATATAATGCTCAACTAAAAACAAGCTTTAGGTATGAAATTCTAAAATATTATGAACGCATGGATGATGAAGCTAAAGTAATAAAAAAGCAAATGATTGACTCAATGCCTTATGCTCCTAAGCCAGCTTCATTTAGACAAATTGCTTTTGTTTTTGGAGGAATCTTATTAATTGGTTTAGTCTTTATGACTCTAACTGGAACAAATGTTTGGATGGATGGCGAAGGTAATGAAGGTGGCGAAACTCCAACTGAAAACTAGTTTAAGTTCTTTAAAATAATTTATTTTTTCTCAAATATACCAACGGTCTCTACATGCGGTGTGTGAGGAAACATATCGACCATCGTAAGACTTTTTAACTTATATCCATTCTGCTGGAGAACTTCAGTATCTCTTGCTTGAGTTGTTGGGTTACACGATATATATATAATCTTTTTTGCTTCAAATCTGGGAAGGTAGTTTGTCATAAATTTATGCATCCCTGCTCTTGGAGGATCAACCACGATTACATCTGGTTTTGGATATTTCTTCCCGACACCAAATTTGAAAAAATTATCTAAGTTTGCTACATGAAAAAATGCATTGCCTACGCCATTTCGAACAGCGTTTCTTGTTGCATCTTCAACCGATGAAACAATGACTTCAAAGCCATGCACTTCTTTAGCTTTTTGAGCTAAAAACAATGATATTGACCCAGTACCACAATAAAGATCAAAAACTATTTCTTTACCGGTTAATTTGGCGCTTTCAAGAGCAGTTTGGTATAATTTTTCCGCCATAATAGAGTTGGTTTGAAAAAATGAATTTGCTGAAATTTCAAACGTAAGATCTCCTAGCTTTTCTTCTAAGCAAGGTTTCCCATGTAAATGTAATTCATACTCACCAAAGGCCACATCAGCCTTTCTAGAATTAATATTATTCACAACTGTAGAAATTTGGGGAAATTCTTTAATAAGCCCATCAACTAAAGGTTTGAGTAAATCCGTGTTCTCGTAGGATGTTACTAGATTAACTAAAATTTCATTAGTAAAATGTCCAAATCTCATTTGTAAATATCGTAAATAACCATTGTGTGTCTTTTGGTCATAAGGTTTAAGATTTAGTTCTTTAGCTAACTTTTGAGTCTCATTCAAAATCTTTGTACCTATTTCAGGCATTAGATGACACTCATCAATATTTAAAATTTTATCCCAACGTTTTGGGATATGCATACCTAACGCAAAGTCTCTACTCACACCTTCAGGTTCATCAGGTAATACCCATCGGTTATTAGAGAATGTAAATTCCATTTTATTACGATAATTAAAAATCTGTTCAGATGGTACTACAGCATCCAATTTAAAATCATTAATACCAGCCTGTCTTTGAAATATATTTTCTATCTGTTGTTTTTTTTGTTCAATTTGTTCGTCATAGGATAGTTGCTGAACTTTACAACCACCACAAGTCAGGAAATGAGTACACGGGGCATCAACTAAGTGTTCTGATTCATTAATGATTTCTAATGGACGAGCTTCAGCATATCCTTTTCTTTTTCTATAAACTAAAGCACGTACTTTTTGACCTGGGATAGCATTCTTTACAAATATAACAAAATCATTAATTCTTGAGATTCCTTTACCACCATACGCAAGAGATTCGATCTCAAGTTCATATTCTTGTCCTTTTTTTACGGCTATTTCAGTCATCATTGATATTGTATTTAATTAGTTGAGAGTGATTCTAAAAAATTAACGAGAAGTTTTTTTAAATCGCGCATTCCTTTTTTAGCATTTTCAATTGTTCTCTCATGGCTCAAAGGTTGATTATCCATTCCGGAAGCCATATTTGTTATAACCGATAAAGCCACAACTTTTAGACCCAGATAACGTGATAAAATTACTTCAGGTACGGTTGACATCCCTACAACATCGCCTCCTAATATTTTAGCTCCACGAATTTCTGCTGGAGTTTCAAAATTAGGACCACAAAACCAGAAATAAACACCTTCATGTAATAAAATATTTTTCTTCTTTGCCAATTTTGAGAATGCATCACGTAACGATGGATCATATGCATCAACCATATTAACAAAGCGATCATTCCCTGTCTCTTTAAAAAGAGGAGAAATGCCCATATAATTAATATGATCTGTTAGCAAAACAACTTCTCCAGGTTTTGCATTAGATTTGAGGCTTCCTGCAGAATTAGTTAAAATAATAGTTGAACAACCAAGACTTTTTAGAGTCTCGAGAGGAATCTTCATCGCATCAATGTTTGCATCTTCATAGTAATGAACTCTTCCTTGTAAAACTGCAATTTCCACTCCATTAATTTGACCTAAAATTAAATTGCTTGTATGACCTTCAACGGAAGTAATTGGAAATCCTGGAAGTTCTGCAAACGGATAGACTACCTTATCATCTATTTCTTCAATAAAAGAGCCTAATCCAGATCCTAAGATAATACCCAATCTTGGAGAAAGGTTATTTGCCTTTGATTTAATAACTTCTAAAACGTTTCGGTCATTCATAAGTCACACCATAATAAATTGATTTTATAGACAAGCTTTAACTTGCTCTACTAATATTTCAGCTTCTTTTTTACTTGAGGCTTCTGCATAAATTCTCATAATAGGCTCTGTATTTGACCCTCGAATATGGATCCATCTATCTTTCCAAATAAGCTTAAGTCCATCAATTGAATTTATTTCTGCATCTGCAAATAATTCTTTTACTTTTTTCTCAACTAAATCTTTATCAATACTATCTAAAATTATTTTGTCTTTAACCATAAAGAATTGTGGAAGTTTTGAATGAATTTTGCTGATTTTAGTTTCTTCTTGTGCCATACGGTTCAAGACCATAGCTGCACCTACCAAAGAATCACGACCAAGATGAGATTCTTTAAGAATAACTCCTCCATTACCTTCTCCACCAAGTTTAGAGTTTAAAGCTAACATCTTTTGTACAACATTTATCTCTCCAACGGCAGAACGCTCAATAATACAATCATGCTTTTCAGCTAATTTATCTAATGCCATTGAACTAGAGAGATTAGTTACAAAAATTTCTTCTTCTTTTTTATTGTTTATATATCCTTCAACGGCTAGAACTAAAGTATATTCTTCACCAATTGGCTTTCCTGTTTCATCTACAACCGCTAACCTATCTGCATCTGGATCTACAGCAAATCCTATATCGGCATTGTTCTCTACAACTAATTTCCCCAAATCATTTAAATTCTCGGGTAAAGGTTCTGTCCCTCTATTAAACTCACCATTTCCTTCACAATAAATTTTTATTACTTCACAACCTAAATACTCAAGTAATAGTGGTAAGGCTTCAGATCCGGCACCATTTACAGCATCTATAGCTACTTTAAAATGACGGTCTCTAATAGTTTTTTGATTAATACATGATAGTTCAATCGTATGTATAGTATGTTTTAAAATTGAATTTTGATCTGGGAACACCATCCCTGGCGTTTCCGCATCATCCAATGATTTATCTTTATCAAATAATTCAAAAAGTTTTTCACAATCATTTGGATAAAAAAAAGTTCCGTCTCCTCGAACAAATTTAATTCCATTCCACTCAATAGGATTATGGCTTGCTGTAATTATAATCCCACCAGCAGCTTCAGATCGTTCAACCATAAATTGAACTGTTGGAGTTGGGGCAACTCCACAAATAATTACATCACGACCTAAGCGTACTAATTCATTTACAAAATTATCTAGTAGGTCTTCTCCAGAAGGTCTGCTATCTCTACCTATAAATACTAAACCAGGTTTAATATGAATATGAAATGCTCTAGCATAGGCTTGTATTACTTTTGTGGTAAGATGAGTATCTATTAACCCACGAACACCTGATATACTTCTTATAATCATTACTTTGGCCTTAAAACAATAAAAAAGGTTCGATAAAATACCGAACCTTTTTCATTTTTTCATTTTTTCTGAAAATAATTAATTTTCATACCTTGCAAAACGTAAACGTCGGCGGACTGCTTTTTTCTTTGCAGCTCGCTGCTCATCGCTCGGTTTGATATAGAATGATTTTCGTTTAACCTCACGAAGAACTCCAGCGCGTTCCCACTTCTTTTTAAAGCGACGTAATGCACGTTCTAGTTGTTCTCCATTTTTTACGGAAACTTCAACCATGATCTATTTCACCTCCCTTCGATCAGCCTAAATATGTTCTTAGAGACTTACTACGTGAACGATGACGAAGACGTCTAATTGCCTTCTCTTTAATCTGGCGAACACGTTCACGAGTTAAACTAAACTCTTCACCAATTTCATTTAATGTAAGCGCATAATCACGATCTATGCCAAAATACATTTTTATTACTTGACGCTCTCTATCTTTCAAAGTATCCAATGATTGTCTAATTTCATCTTTTAAAGATTCTGCCATCAATGGTTCATCTGGATCTATTTGTCCATCATCTTCAATAACGTCAATCAAGGAATTTTTATCTCCGTCTCTAAAAGGAGCATTTAAGGAATGATGACGTCTAGAAATGCGCATTGCGTCAATGACTTCATCACTAGTCATTTCTAGATTTCGCCCAATTTCCTCTTCATTTGGGGAGCGTTCTACTTCAGCTTCAAGTTTTTCTGCCGTTTTAGTTATTTTTGAAATTGTTCCAACTCTATTCAATGGCAGACGAACAATTCTAGAATGCTCAGCAAGCGCTTGTAAAATAGACTGCCTAATCCACCATACAGCATACGATATAAATTTAAATCCTCGAGTTTCATCAAAACGACCAGCGGCTTTCATTAAACCCATATTACCTTCATTAATTAAATCTGTTAAAGGTAAGCCTTGTCCTTGGTAATCTTTCGCTACTGATACTACAAATCTTAAATTAGCCTCAACTAACTCTTTCATGGCAAGACGATTGCCTTTTTTGATAGCCTGAGCTAGCTCAACTTCTCTTGATGGGTGAAGCGGTTCGTATTTACCAATCTCTTCTAAGTATTGACTTAGACTCCGATTAGATTCATTTATTGGTCTGCCTGCTTTAGCCATAGATTAAAACCTTGATTTTATTGAGGAAAAAGTCAAGCAATTTACATCCATTAATACATACTACCCAAATGGTAGATATTAATGTAAAAGTTTTGCAAACTCTTCAATAGAAAGTGTCTCTGGTCGACGAGTAAAATCTATTTCTTCTTGAATTGAAATAGGTATATCAAAATCATTTAATGAGTTTCTAAGCATTTTTCTTCGTTTAGAAAAGGCTGCCTTGACAATTTTATTAAATTTTACATATTTATTATCTGCAACGACCGGGGAATCTTTTTTTGTAAAGCGTATTATAGCTGATTCCACTTTAGGTCTAGGAATGAAGACCTCAGGAGAAATTTTGAAGCACATTTCCATGTTAAGGTAGGCTCCAACCACAACTGAAATTCTACTATATTCTTTAGTCCCTACTTGTGCTGTTAACCTTTGAGCAACTTCTTTTTGCATCATAATAAATGCATCGTCCCAATAGTCAAGTTGCTCAATTAGCCAAAAGATTATTGGAGAGGTAATATTGTAAGGAATATTTCCAATAATACGAACAGGGTTATTGATAGGTAAGTCTTCAATTTCTTGAAGTAAAATATCACCATGAATTATTTTCAGACCATTTAGGTCAGAACGGATAGATAGATGCTTAATTAATAAAGGATCTATTTCAACCACAACCATTTGTTCAACTTTTGGAAATATTAATTCAGTAAGTGAACCATCGCCGGGCCCAATTTCCAGAATATTATCATTTTCCTGTGGCTCAACTGTTCTTACAATCCGATCAAGTAAGTTTGAATCCGTCAGAAAGTTTTGCCCCCATTTTTTCCTAAAAATATGTGATTTACTTTTCAAGTTTTTTAGAACTTTAATTTATGGTAACTGAAAAAGCTCTGATGCATTTTCATGCGTATATTTTGCAATATCTTCAAAAGATACATTTTTTATTTCTGCTAATTTTTCTGCTACAATTCGCACTCTACTTGGTTCATTTGTTTTTCCACGATGTGGCTCAGGACTAAGGTATGGAGAATCAGTCTCAACTAAAATTCTATCCATTGGTATCGTTTTAATAACATCAGATAAATGGCTATTTTTAAATGTTATATTTCCAGAAAAAGAAATATAATAGCCCATTTCGAGAAGTGAATTTGCTGTTTCTATCGTACTCGAAAAACAATGGGCAACACCAATAACTTCAGGATAATCACTCAAAATTTCAATTATGTCAGAATCTGCATCCCTATTATGAAAAATTATTGGACGATTCAAATCTTGCGCTACTTCTATTTGTTGTCTGAATACTTTTTTTTGAATTTCTGGGTCAGAAATATTTCTAAAATAATCCAAACCTATCTCTCCAATTGCAATCATACTCTCAAATTCCATTAATTCATATATTTCATCAATATATCCTTCTTCAATATCTTTTGAATCATGAGGATGAACACCTACGGAAGAAAAAATGTTTTGATTATCTTCACTAATTGAAAGAGATTCTTTTGAATCTTTAATATTTGTACCGACACAAATGAAACGTGTGACATTCATCTCATTTGCTCGAGAAAGAACATTCTCTAAGTCATTTTTTAGATTATCATAGAATAAGTGACAATGTGTATCTGTAAGCATGATTTATTATTTATTAATGTTAAATTATGTTATGAAGATAATCAAGTTTGAGCAATTATTTTAATTAAGAACATTAAATTATTAAGATCTATTAAATCACAATGAGTTTTTTTATTCAATCATTATTTATCGTAATCCCTATTTTTATAATCTTAATAGTCCTTGAAATAATTGTTGCAAAAAAAATGAAAATTAAGATAAATAACCCTGTTGATATTATCTCTAGCTTAAGTTCAGGTATTACAAATATTGCAAAAGATGGCTTAAAATTTGGTGTTTTAATTATAAGCTATTCTTGGCTAGTAAAACATATTACTATTTTAAAAATAGAACCAATTTGGTTAGCAATAATAATAGCGTTTATAGTTCAAGACTTTTCAGGCTACTGGCTACACAGAATGAATCATCGTATAAATATTTTTTGGAACCGACATATTATTCATCATAGTAGTGAAGAATTCAATTTATCATGCGCATTACGTCAAGAGATATCTACAATAGTACGATTTGGTGCTATCTTTATGCTTCCTGCTGCATTATTAGGTATTTCCCCAACTATCTTTGCTGTATTGGGTCCCATTCATTTGTTTATGCAATTCTGGTATCATACTCGTTTAATTAATAAGATGGGTTTGTTAGAAACAATTTTTGTAACACCTTCACATCATAGGGTACATCATGCAATCAACACAAAATATATGGATAAAAACTATGGACAGATTTTAATTATTTGGGATAAGTTTTTTGGAACATTTCAACCTGAGTTAAAAGAAGAAAAGCCAGTTTATGGTATAATTCGCCCAGCTAATACCTGGAATCCAATTATTATAAACTATAAACATTTTTGGCAATTATTAAAAGATGCTTACTATACAAAAACATGGAAAGACAAATTACGTATTTGGTTTATGCCAACTGGATGGAGACCAAAAGATGTTGAAGACCTGTTCCCAATAAAATCTACACGAGATTCAAAATCTCAAATAAAATATCAAACAAATAATTCTCGCAAACTTATTTTATGGTCTTTTTTCCAATTATTTATATCAGGATCTTTAATGCTATTAATGTTTAGTATTGCATCTAAAATATCAAATATTACTCTATTCTGCTTGGCATTTTTTCTAATTTTAAATGTCTTTTCATATACTTCCATGCTTGATGGGAGAAAGAAAATTTCAATAATTACTGATTTAATTAAGCTTGCATTTATTCTTTATATCATTTTAACACAAAATTTTAATAGTGATATATTTTTAGAACCTTATATAATAATATTTGCTACCTATGCAGTTATTTCAACTTTAGCAACAATATACTTTACTAAATCAGAACCACAATTAAATATAAGTTGATAAAAGAAGCATGCATTGAATCATATGATGAAGCGCTCATAGCTGAAAAAGCAGGCGCTCATAGAATTGAACTGTGTTCAAATATAAATCTAGATGGTATTACACCAAAAAAAGAACTGATCAAAAAAATAATCACTTCAATTAAAATTCCTGTAAGAGTTATGATTAGACCAAGAGATGGTGATTTTAATTATTCAGAGGACGAGTTAAAATTGATGGAAAAGGATATAAATATTTGTAAAAAGCTAGGTGTTGAAGGAGTTGTTTTTGGAGTGTTAAATAAAGATTTAACAATTGATATTAATTCAACCAAAAGATTGGTAGAAGCTTCATCCTCTTTAAAAGTTACTTTCCATAAAGCAATTGATATAACTAAAGATTCTTTAACTGCATTAAAAACATTATGTGAAATACCTGGTATAACTAGCATTCTTAGCTCTGGGAGAGAAAAAACTGCAAAAGAAGGTGCTAAATTATTAAAGCAAATGATTCAACTAGCTAATAATGATTTAATAATTATCCCTGCAGGAAAAATTACACTCAATAATCTCTTTCATATTCATCAATTAATCGATGCGAAAGAATATCATGGAAGAAGTATTGTAAGTCAGTTTAATTAATAGATGGTCATTCCAGTATTAACCTTCTCAGAATCCAAAGTAATAAGGGTTAGATCCTTTCCTTTTTTTGCAGCTAATAACATACCATAAGATTCAATTCCAAAAATTTTTGCAGGTTTCAAATTAGTTACTACAATAATTATTTTATTAATTAATTCTTCTGAAGAATAATGCTCTGCAATCCCTGAAATAATTTGTCTTTTTTCATTATTTATCTCAACTTGGATTTTTAATAATTTATCAGCGCCCTCTACTTTTTCAGCCGAGACTATCTTTGCTGTTTTTAGTTCAATATTTTTAAATTGGTCATATGTAATTACATTATCTGGTTGGATATTTTTTTTCTGTAAAACATTTTCATTTTTTATCTTCTTTATATCAATTCTTGGGAAAAGGACATCATGATTTTTAATAGTTTTATTAGGTGTTAATTCTCCCCACTTTAGACTGCTCTGTTCTGCACAAAAAGTTTTTAAAATTATTAAAGTTCTATTTGGCATTATTGGTGATAATAATAAACTACTTACCCTTAATGCTTCAGCTGATGTAAAGAGCACTTTTCCAGCTAGATCTAAATCACTTTTTACTAATTTCCATGGTGCCATAATCTCTAAGTATTTATTTACACTTCTAATAAATTGTAATATTATTTCAATAGCTTCATTTACTTTCATCTTTTCAATTTTAGTTGAAACATTTTTTATTAACTCAATACCATTATTTTTAATTGAAAGACCTTCTTTTGAATTGTCTTCACATTTTGGAATTTTACCATCAAAAAACTTCGTTAATAAATTCGTAACTCTACTCAATAAATTGCCAAAATCATTAGCCAAATCACTATTATATCGTTTAATAAATGATTCCATTGTAAAACTTGCATCATTTCCTAAAACCATCTCTCGCATTAAATAATAACGAACAGGGTCAACACCATATTCTTTAATTAACCCAAGTGGATCAACAACATTTCCAACAGATTTGCTCATCTTAGATTCACCGCTCAACCACCACCCATGAGCAAATATACCATTTGGTAAAGGAAGGCCTGCTGACATTAACATCGTAGGCCAATAAACTGCATGTGTAGTTAAAATATCTTTACCTATTAAGTGATAATCTGCTGGCCAATATTTATTGAATTTTTCTTCATTTGAATAGCCAGCCGCAGTAACATAATTAATAAGTGCATCAAACCAAACATACGTAACGTAGTTTGAATCAAATGGAAGTTCGATCCCCCAACTAAGACGTGCTTTAGGTCTTGAAATACATAAATCATCTAAAGGCTTTTTTAAAAAACCCAAAACTTCATTTTTTCTATGTTCAGGTTGAATAAAATTAGAGTTTTGATTTATGTGATCAATTAGAGCTTCTTGATACTTAGACATTTTAAAAAAGTAGTTTTTTTCTTTTAATTTTTTTATGTCTTTAAATTCTCCTGAATCAGCTTCTTTTTCAGTAATAAATCTTTCTTCTGAAACAGAATATAAGCCTTCATATTCGTCTTCATAAATATCACCTTTATCAAATACTTTTTGGAGCAAATCTTGCACAACCAAAATATGTCGCGATTCAGTGGTCCTTATAAAATCATCATATTGAATATTTAATTTTTCCCATAGGTCTAAGAATCTAGGTGCCATATCATCGCAATGAACTTTCGGGTCAACACCTCGTTTATCAGCAGCTTGCTGAACTTTTTGTCCGTGCTCATCAAGTCCAGTAAGAAATAATACATCATCATTTGTTTTTCGATGAAAGCGGGTAACAACATCTGCTAAGATTGTAGTATATGCATGCCCAATATGAGGCTTGTCGTTTACGTAATAGATGGGAGTAGTAAGATAAAATTTCTTCATAGAATACTTAATGGCTCTTTTCCTTTTAATAGTCTTTGCATAGAAATTAACAAGTTAATCAAAGTTAAAGGTGTGTAATAGTTTCTTATTAATGATTCTATTGTCTGTTCTAATATTTTATTTATTCCAGCTAAATCAGCATTAGGAAAAGCTGAATTAAATGCTGTCAATGATTCTACTAATAATACAAATTTAGAAGAATCAGTATTACCTAAACGATTTGAATATGCAAAATTAAACCAAAGTTGTAACATATAAATTTTGAACTTGAACTCCTCTGGTTTGCGATTTGCCATCATGGAAAAATTTTCAATAAATTTTCTCCAACCATTTTGATTAAGCGTAGTAATTAATTTTATAAGCTCTTCTAATTCAGAAAAAGTTTGTTGCAATGTGGATTGTTTTGATAACTCAAGTGCCAGATTGATATTTCCATCAGAGAGAGATGCTATTTCAATAGCATTTTTATTTTCAACTCCATTATTTTCTAAAATATTCAGGACTGTTTGAGGGCTAAGGCGAGGAAAATTTATTATTTGACATCTACTTAAAATTGTTGGCAAAAGCATTGAACGCTTATCAGTAACTAATATTAGAGTTGTATTTTTTGGTGGTTCCTCTAAAATTTTTAATAGAGCATTCGCAGATTCGCCAGCACCATCTGAAAGCAAATGTGCATCAAATATTAAAATAACTTTTCTACCAGAAGTTTGAGATTTTAAATAGACATTACGCCTTAAATCTCTAATTGAACTTATAGTAATACGACGAGCATTAGGAATATTTATCTTATAAAAAGGATCTTTCCCTTTATTAATAATTGAACTCGTTAACAACTCTAGTTCTTCTTGTTTTAAACCATCTAACGGCCCACTTCCTTTCTTAGACTTAGCACTGCTTGGAAGAGGAACAATAATTTTAATATTAGGATGTTGAAGACTTTTGAACTTAAAGCATGATGAACATTTATTACATGGAGTTTTATCAAATTTTTCACAATTTAAAAGTTTTCCAAACTCTATTGCAGCATACTCTTTTCCAGATCCCATAGGGCCTGAAAAACAATATGAAGAACCAACACGATCATTAGTTTTAATACGATATAAGCGTTCCCAAATATTTTTTTGTAGATCAGAAAATATCATTTTTTCTTTAACCACTTTTCAGGATCTAGCTTTTTACCTTGTCCCCAAATTTCAAAGTGTAATTGTGCTCCATTAATAGAACTAGAATCTCCCATATAAGCAATCACATCTCCTCCTCTTACTTGACTATCTTCATTAGTCTCTACTTTTGTAACATGACTATAAACTGTATAAAAACCATTTCCATGATCAATAATTATCGTTGTTCCAAAACCTCGTATAAAAGTAATTGTAGTAACAACGCCCCCTAAAACAGTTCTAATTTCAGAACCTGGCTTACCTTTTATATCAATTCCTGGGTTTTCAGTCGTTGTTTTTAATTTAGGATTCCATTGACGTCCAAATTTTGTTATTACTCTACCCTTTGCAGGCCATTCCAGTTGCCCTTTTAACTTTGGAAACTCCTTAGACTGAAGTGCTTGTTGCTGCTGCCTGATTCTTGCTTCCCTTTCAAACCTATTAATATCATCTCGTATTTTAGTAATTATATTTTCTAGCTGTTTAACTCCAGCTTGCTTTTCAGTAAGAAAAATTTTTAAATCTTTTTGACTTTGTCTAATTTTCACTAACGCTCTTTGTTCTTTACGCTTTTTATTTTGAACTAATGTTAATGTTTGAGAACGATCTCTTTTTAATCGGCGTTTTTTGCGAAGCGCTGCTTCTAGATTTATTTTTTGTTTTCCAATTTCAACTAATAAGGATTTGATTGTGTCATGTGTCTTTTGATCAATTTCCGCAATAATCTTTAAGTATTTTGACCGATAAATTGCCTGACGCCATGATGTAGAACTGAAAATTTTTTCTAAATTTGTTAATTGTCCTTTTTTATAAATCTTATTAATTCGTCTTGCATATCTAGTTCGTAAAGTATCTAATTCAATCTCACTTTTAAAAATTTGACTTTCCGTGCGAGAGATATCAGCTACTAATAATTTTTCTTCCTTTTTAATTTCTTTTACTAATCTTTGTAGTAAAGAAATTTCTTCAGAAAGATTGGAAACTTTCCTTGCTGAAGACTTTTCTTTTCTATCTTCTGATTGAATTCTTTTTTTTGTTGCTTCAATCTCATTTCTAAGTGCCTGAATAGCAGTACTTTGAGCTTTGAGTTCTTTTTCAAAATCTTGTTGAGATCTTTGACTCCAAAGAAACCCAACTAATAATAGAATTGAAAGTGGTTTAAAAGTATTAAACATAATGACTGAAACTACTTATTGATTAAAGATAGAACAATTTCATTGTCAAATTGTCTTTACTTGAACATTAGACCTTTATATATCTATAATCTATCTTCTAAAATAAGGAGAATGATTTGAAAAGCGCTAAGTGGGAGAATATTTTCAAAGGTTGGAACCACTCTGAAAGTAAAACTGTTGTGACTCTTAAACAGGTTCCCGTTTTTAAAGATTTTTCTAATAAAGAATTTCTTGAACTAGAAAAATTGATTCATCATCGTCAATATAAGATTAATGACTTTATTTTTAAAAATCGTGCACCAGGTGAAGGAATGTATATTATTATGCAAGGTTCAGTTAAAATTACAATTGGCACTCGTAATGAAAATGAAAATATTTTGGCTGAACTTGAAGAAGGAGACTTTTTTGGAGAACTAGCGCTATTTGATGATGAACCACGTTCAGCAAATGCAATTGCAACTACAGATTCTCAACTTTTAGGTTTTTTTACTCAAGATCTTATGAGTCTCCAAGAACGCAACCCTATTCTTGGACAAAAAATTTTATTTAACCTTGGAGGCGTACTTGGAGAACGTTTAAGAGGAACAAATAGTTTACTCATTAATTCGCAATCTAGTTATAAAGAATAATTAATGGAGAAAGTACAAACTAATTATTTACAACTTATTTACCGATTAGCAATTGGACTAATTACTTTATGGTTTATATCTATCATTTGGCCGTTTATATCAAATGTAATATTGATGCTAGTATTCGCATTCCTATTTACTACTGTATTGCTTTCAAGTGTTGATGCATTAGAGAGGAAAATAGGGAATCGTGGTTTTTCTGTTTTAACTGTTGTCTTGCTATTAATTGGAGGATTTGGAATATTCATTGGTAGCTTTATTTCTCAGATTTCTCTACAAGCATCAGAATTTTCAAATAGAATAGATAAAGATACTTTAACGCAAGAATTCAAGACAATTGGAGTGAATCTCTCTGATTCTATGCCAGCGTTTTTACAAAATATTATTTCCTCAAATGATGATATGGCAGGAAAGCTAAGTGATTTGATAAATACAATTATAGGATCACTAGCTTCAATGGCAGGAGCAGTTGGCAATTTTATGTTTATTGCAGCTATGGTTTTTATTTTTACTATCATTTTACTTGCAGAATATCATGTTTTCAGGAAGTCTCTTGTTAATGTTATACCAAATAAATATTTTGAACTTGGATTAAAATTAATTTATAATATCGAAAAGTCAGTTTCTAGCTACCTTCGAGGTCAGTTCTTATCTGCAGCTAGTGTTGCAGCTATGTCAATTGCAGGACTTTTGTTGCTAAACTTTTTTGGTGCTAACCTAACGCTTACTTTTTTTATTGGAATTATTGCCGGACTGGCAAATCTAATACCTTTAGTTGGACCATTTGTAGGTATGGTCCCAGCTATCTTAATTGCTTTTATGAATAATTTGGGTAACGAAGTTGCACTTACTCATACCTTATTTGGTGTTGTGCCATCTCCATTTTTTATTCTTGATATAATCTTAATGTTCTTGATTGTTCAACAAATTGAAGGCAATCTAATTACTCCTGCATTAGTTGGGAAAAGTGTTGGATTACATCCAATGATAGTAATGATAGCATTATTAATTGGAGGAACAATATTAGGGCCATTAGGAATGCTCTTTGCGGTACCTGCTACTGGAGTTATGAAAGTTGTACTTTTAGAAATAGCTTTTGTTCGAAAGAATGCACACCTTTTGTAGCATTCTTATTTTTCTTCAATTCTAAATAATTTATAATCAGTAAAAGTTAAATAAAGTTCTTTTCTATTGTTAAATCTATATATCCATAGCTGATTTTTTTCATCTTTACCATTCTTTACTAGTTCTGAGGGGCTTCCCATAATATCCTCTACTTCTGAAATCATCATTCCTAATTTTATAGGGTTTATTGAGTCGCTAGCTTCTTTTTCATTTAGTAAAATTTTATCTATTTTTTTACGAGTATCATATTCTTCTTTAACTAATAATTTTCTCTTAAGTTCATCAAGCACTTTTTTATTTGTTTTATTTAATCCTCCCGTAAGTAATTCTGTTTCTTCAAGAGCATATACGACAAATTTTAGTGAGTTAATATCTTTTATAGAGTCTGCTAGACTTAAAAGGTCTACTGCTATTCTATGTTTAAATGTTGCTACTTCAAAAGTGAGCCTTGAATCAATTTTAAGTGCCTGATCAAAATAAAATAAAGACCTATTGTAAAGACCTGCTTTATAAAGTTGCTCACCTTGATTCATTAAATGATTTATTTTAAAGCGCTTAATATGATGACTAACGCCAGGGTACCAGCCAGAAACATTAGTTACATGAGCTATAGCACTATCGCCATATCCTTGACTCATCAAAGTTTCTGCATTTTCAATTTCTTTAAATGCAATTTCACGTATTCTTTCATCTATAACATCTTTTAATAATGTATCAGCTATAGTTTTAGCTTGAATATATCTCTGGACAGCTCTTTCAATGAGCCCTCTTTGGTCAAAGTTCATCCCTTCACGCATTAATTGGTAAGGAATTTTTCTTTCACTTTCAATAATTAACTTTTTTGCACTATTTATATTTACATGATTTGGGTACTCATCAACAAACTCTTCTAATGTACTTTTAGCTAATATATAATCTTTACTATAATAATGTGATTTTCCAATATCACCCTTTGTTCTCTGACCTCCAAAAAAAACTGCTGCTGTAAAATAAATTCCAGCTGTCTGTATTTTAAAATTATTTATAGGTGTTATATCATTGGGGTCTTTGATGTTTTTAATAGATGTATTAGTGTATTTTAAATCCAAGCCAACAGAAAATCGATTTGTTAAACCATTATCTATAATATACCTTGCGCCAATAGTAAAAGATTGCGAAGGTCCACTGCCTGATGGCTTTGACTCTTTCTCATAAAATTGTGAGAAAGCAATTCCATAAGTATATCTGTAAGTTGTATACCAACTTTCAAACCACTGTAAAATTAAAGATTGACTCCATCCAATTTCATATAGTTTTGCATTAAATTTTGATTCTTTCCATGATTCTTTCGATGCATTCCAGTCAGAGGGAATAACAGAGGGCGCTAATAAAGATGAATATCTAAGGTTTAAACCCGTGTGCATATCTAGCCAACTATTTCCAAACCAATAATAAGCTAAATTAGTTTTCATAATATCTAAATCTAATTGATGACCAAACCTAGCACGTAGTGTTCCTCCATTAAATTCAGTTATATCTGACTCATAATCCATCCAACTACTTTTTAAACTTCCTAATCCTAAAAAACCCCCGCCAGCATTATATCCAAAACCATAACGCAATTCCATTGGAATAAAATTTACAGGCTTATGAAATTCTCGTCTTTTAAAAACTCTATCAAAAAAATAACCTTTTTCATATTTTTTACTATCCTCATCATCTAAAGAAAATATCTTAAAAATTAAAGATTTAGATGAATCTTGATTTGCTATTATAGAATTTGCCATTATAGGCGAAAATAATATAACGATTATTAAAATGAATTTTTGAAACATAACTCCTCAAAATAGGTGAAATTAACTACTTGTAGCAAGACGTCGATAAATTAAAGATTCTATTCCTAATTAACTCTTTTGCGGTAATTTCTTTTAAGATAATTAAGTTTGAAAATAATAAGTCATATGTCAGTTTATTTTAAAAATATTAAAACCATAATAATTATATTTACAATCACTAAATTAGTTTTTGCACAAAACTTTTCTATTGCTAGAGTACATTATGATGGAGGTGGTGACTGGTATGGAGACCCAAGTAGTATTCCTAATCTATTAAACTTTATTAACGAAAATACATCTATAGCTGTTAATTTAGAGGAAGTAAAAATAAAACTTACAGATTCTGATTTATATTACTATCCTTTTCTTTACTTAACTGGTCATGGTAACATTCGATTTTCAGAAGATGAAGTAGGTATTTTAAGAGAATACCTAAAAAAAGGTGGATTCCTTCATGCAGATGATAATTATGGAATGGATAAATCTTTTCGACGTGAAATGAAGCGTGTGTTTCCAGAAAAAGAATGGGTAGAACTTTCTTATAATCATGAAATTTTCCACACTTTTTATGAATTCCCAAATGGATTACCAAAAATACATGAACATGATGGTAAACCTGCACAAGCCTTAGGATTATTTGAGGGAGAAAGATTAATTGTTTTTTATACTTATGAAACAGACTTAGGTGATGGATGGGAAGATATTGAAGTTCATAAAGACCCTCAATACCTTCATGAATCTGCTTTAAAAATGGGTGTAAATATTATATGGTTCGCATTGACTCAATAATATGAATACAATAAGAGAATATTTACTTAAAATTCGTTTTGAAGCTGTTAAATCAGATTTGAAAATTATACTTTGGCGCATTTACTCAAGTTTAATAATTTTATTCATATTAGCTATAACAATTGAAAATATATTTTATCTTTCTAGTTCTATTAGAATGAAAGTTTGGATTGCTTTAGTAGTTATAATTATAATTTTTATTTCTTTTATTTTTTTAGTTTCAATCCAAATAAAAAACAACCGTTTTAAACGTTATAAATTAGAATTCATTGCTAAAAATACTGGAAAATTTGCATTTACAAAAAACGACACATTAATAAATGCTCTTCAAATAGAAAATACTAAAGAAAATTTATATTCAAAAAATTTAAGTAAAACTTTTATAGAACAAACAATAGATACACTCTCAAAAATTAATATCTCAAAAATTTTTCCATCAGAAAAAATATACTTATGGAAAAAAATAACTTTAATATGTTTAGTATTTACTTTTTTAACAATTATTACTACTTGGAAACATTCTGTTTCATCTATGTTTCGTTGGTCACATGCAAAAACAGAATTTATACCACCAAAACCATTTGAGCTTGTTGGTCTAACACGGCATTTAAACGTACTTGGTGGAGAAAATGTTAAAATTATATTTAAAGCAAAAGGACAAGTCCCTGATTCAATTTTTATTGAGTTTAAACCAATTTTTAATACTGAGAATAATGACTCATCAATTATTGTTTCAGCTCAAAAAACTAATATAGATGAATTTGAATTTGAATTTAAAGAAATATACCAAAATTTTCGATATCGAGGATATTTACCATCCATTGATTATTGGGATGCTTGGGAAGAAATTACAACTAAATATTTTTCTATTTCAGTTACAGATAGGCCCTCTATTGAAGATTTTTTGGTAACGATAACTCCTCCAAATTACACTGGACTTAAAAAACAAAGTCAAAAAGCAAATCAAGCTCAGATTCAAGCAATAAATGGATCAAAAATCAATATTAAACTAAAATCAAATAGAAATTTATCATTTGCGGAATTGATTCTAGATCAAGATAAAAAAGAGATGAAGATTAAAGGTAAGACCGCACAATACGAATTCATTGCAACTTTAGATCAGAAATTTTCAATTAATCTCATGGATAAACGTGGAGTTAGGAATAGAAATCCAATTCCATTTAATCTTCAAATCGTTAATGATATATCACCACAAATGACTATAATTCAACCGCCGCCGATTATTGAATTAGGTAGCGAACAAATTATTCCTATATTAATGTCAATTGAAGATGATTTTGGATTCTCTAATTTACAATTATCATATGAATTAGAACGGCCTAACTATATTGAAGCTGAACCATTTATTTCATTATTTAATATTAAAATAAATAAGTCATCTAAAACACAACAAGATATTCAGACAATTTGGAACCTTGAATCATTAGGCCTTATGCCTGAAGATGAAGTTCGTTTTCATTTTGAACTATATGATAATGATATAGTTTCAGGTCCCAAAAAAACTATATCAAGTACTTTTATTGTACGACTTCCATCATTAAATGATCTTTTTCATACTTTTAATGAAAAACAGGAAAAGATTGTAGATGCAGTAAAAATAGAACTAGAAGACATCCAAAAATTAAAAATAGAATTAGATAAAGCTGAACTTAATTTACTAAAAAAAGACAAGGTCGAATGGAAAGATAACCAATCGATGAAAGAAACCTTTGAATCAGTTAAAGAACAATTAGATGATTTTCAATCTTTAGCTGAACAAATGGATCAGTTAAATAATAATAGTGAAAAACATCAATTATTTTCAAAAGACTTAATGAATAAATTCGAGGATCTTCAAAAACTTATCGAAGAAATTTTTCCTCAAGATATGCTAAAAAATATGGATTGGATGGATGAAGCTTTAGATAATATGAAGCCAGAAGAATTATTAAGTGCGTTAGATCAACTTTCAAAAAATATTCAACAAGTCGAAGAAGAATTAGATCGATTTTTAGATATTTTTAAACGCGTAAAAGCTGAACAAGAAGTTGATGAATTAAGAAAAAGATTAGAACAATTAGTAAGAAACCAAGATAATATTGATCAACAAATTAGACAGGTAAATACTGAAACTTCTTCTTCAAAATATAAACAACTAGAGCAAGAACAAAAAATAAATAAACGTGAATTTGATGAAATAATTAATTCAATGGAAGATGCTGCAAATGATGTAAAAATGTTTAGCCGAAAAACTGCTCAAAGTTTAGAAAAACTATCTGAATCTGAAGTTACTAAGTCAACTGAATATCATTTAGAAAAAACAATTGAAAGTCTTAATAAACAAGATCCTTACATTGCGATGGATGAAAGTTACGCTAGCCTTAGTGATTTAGAAAAAATTCAGAATGAAATGAATAAAATTTTAAGTGAATTTCAAAAAGAAACTACCCGTGATATGTCAAGTAAATTTCGTTTAATATTAAAAGATTTACTTAGCTTATCAAAATCTCAAGAATCATTAAAATCTGAGACTGAACTTATTCCAAGAAATTCTCCAAGGTTAAACGATTTAGCATTAGAACAACAGATGATCCAAAATCAACTAACGCAAGCTATGGGAAATGCTATATCTTTATCAAAAGAAACATTTTTAGTGTCACCCGAGATGGGAAGAATGCTTGGTACTGCCTATGCACAAATGGATGTATCAAAAGGTAAATTAGTAGAAAGAAATGGCAATGGCTCCATAGTCAATCAAAATGAAGCTATTACATCCTTAAATGAAGGCTCAAAAATAATAATTCAAAATATAAAACAAATGAAAGATAGTGGTTCTGCTAGTGGATATAATGAGTTTTTAAAACAAATGGAAAAGATGGCTAGCAAACAGCAAGGTATCAACGATCAAGGTATGCAATTAGCTCTTGGGCAAATGGCTAATTCACTAAAAAATTCAATTATGCAACAAATGTTAGCTCAACAAAAGGGAGTGCGCCAATCTTTAAATAAAATGATAAATGAAATGAAAAATAATGGAAAACAAGGATTAGGTGATTTGAATAGTATTACTAAGGAAATTGATAAAGTTATAAACGATCTTGAGAAAAAAAATTATACTGAATCAACTTCTCAAAGTCAAAAAAAGATATTATCTAGAATGTTAGATAGTCAAACATCAATGACTCAGCGCGGTGTTGATGATAAACGTAAATCTGAAACTGCTGAGCAGGTTAATCTAGATGGTATTATTGGAATGCCAAAAGATCTTGGTCAGAGACAATCATTTATTATTAATGCAATGAATAAAGCACTTAACTCTGGCTATTCCCGTGACTACCAAAATATGATCAGACGTTATTTTAATTCTTTGAATCAAACTCAGAGAGGCATTCTTTCTGATACAATTCAAAATAAATTACCAATTGAGATTATTGAATGAAATTTTTCTACTTAATTTTAATTTTATGTGGCTTATCTGCACAAAATAACAATATTAAAGAAGAACAATTGTTATTTAGTAAAGCTATGGCAATGGAGCAAAATAATAATACTGATAATGCAATAAATATATATAAAAGTATTCTTAGAAAAGACCCATTTCATCAACCATCTTATTTTCAACTAAAAAATATTTTTACTAACCAAAATGATTATGAATCTGCAATAGATCTCATTAATAATTGGTTAGTAAATAACCCCCATGATTTACAATCAGAATTAGCTTTAGGAGCAATATATTTTCAAAGTCAGCAAAAAAATGTTGCACTAAAAATATGGGGGGAATTTGAAAATAATAAGTTATCGAATAAAACTACATATCGCTTACTATTTCATACTTATGCTCGATTTGGCTTAGTTAAACAAATGGAATTATTAGCTAATAAAGGGCGAATTAATTTTGAAGAACCTCATTTTTTTGCTATTGATTTAGCTAATTATTATCAATCAAGACAAACTTTTGATAGAGCATTAAATCAATATATGGTATTAATTATTAATCAAAGTCAATTTCTTAGGTATACTACAGATAGAATTCTTGTTATGAGTAATGATACTACTACTCATGTTTTAATTGATTCAATATTAAATTCTGCAGTAAAGACAAACCCTTCAGTAAGGTTAATATTGTCGGGATTCTATTATAAAACAGGTCAATTCAGTAAGGCTTTTTTAGAACACAAAAAGATTGGGATAAATAGTCAAGAAGACGAAAAAAGATTTCTTGTTTTCGCTAATAATCTTAGAAAGGAAAAACAATTTGGCTTATCTATTGAATCCTACCATTACTTATTAGAAAATAATAACAATCTTAACCCAATTAATTTAGGTCAGACATTACTAGGATTGGGTAAATCATATGAAAATCAAATTGATCAAACAAAAACTAAATTACAATTTGTAAAATGGTTTCCACAAAATTATTTTTTTGAGAATCACTTTATAAGCTCATTTAATATTGGGAATGAACCTTTAGCAAATACCTTAGAACATTACGAATCAATCTTAACATTAATGCCATTATCATATTCAACCGGTATAGTTCATTTTAGACTTGGACAAATTCAAGCTAGAATTTTACAGGATTACACTGGTGCTAATAAATCTTATGAAGCAGCACTTAAATCAAACCCTAGTCAAAGTTTGATCAATAAAATAAACCTTCAGGTTGGAGAGATGCTTCTTTTATCAGGGAACTTTAAAGAAGCTGAAAAATATTATAAACCAGTAGGTAATCAAAATATAGAAAAAAATACAGTTCAATACCTTAAAAGTTTACTCTTTCAACAAAAGATTGATAAATCTATATCATTTCTAGATTCAGTGATTACAGAATTAAACCCAAATCACATTTTATTCAATGATTTATTGGAAATACATGATTTACTTATTAGTAACTATGTAGATGGAACAAAAGATGATAAATTAGCTTTGAAATTATTTTTTAATGCTGAAAGTCTAATCTATCAGAATAAAAATTCAGAAGCTCTTTCAATACTTGAAAAGATATTTTCTCAGCACCCTGATGCACTTATTAGACCTTTATCAAGTCTTCGATTAGCTATATTACTTACAGAGTTTAAAAAATTTGATAAAGCCTCTAAAATTGCGCTTTCAATTGAAAATTCATATTTAAAAGATCAAGGACTTGCTCTTGCTGGAGAAATTAATGAAAAATTTAAAGGTGATAATAAAAGTGCAATAAAATATTATAATAGAATATTATCAGAATGCCCTAATTCACTCTTATTAGAGCCAATTAGATTATATATTAGAAAATTATCAAGAAACTTGGAGACTTAATTGAAGTATTTATTTGTTATTATATTTTTATTTGAATTTATTTTTTCACAAAAAATTTTAATTCCAATGGATCAAGTTCAAAAAGATCACTTAAAAGCATATGGAACAACATTTTGGGTATTAGGAGAAAAAATAAAAGTTGAATGGTTACTAAATTATCGTGGCGGATCATTTTTAATGGATAGTTATCCTAAAATCGAACAAGAATGTCGATTACGTGGAGTCTCTTTTGAGATTATAAATGTTGATCAAAATCTAGCTATTTATAATGAGATTGAAATTAATAATATGGATATTGTACTACTTGAAAAACCACCAAAAATTGCAATATATACTCCACCTAATAAACAGCCCTGGGATGATGCTGTTACTCTTGCTCTTACATATGCAGAGGTTCCTTATAAAACACTATGGGATGAGGAAGTATTCAATGGTACATTATCTCAATATGACTGGCTTCATTTACATCATGAAGACTTTACAGGTCAATACGGAAAGTTTTATAGAAATTATCATACCGCAAGTTGGTATATAGATCAACAAAATCAATTTGAACAAATGGCAAAAAAACTGGGTTTTGATTCTGTACATACACAAAAGAAAATGTTAGCACAGATGATAAAAAACTATGTTACTAATGGTGGATTTTTATTTGCTATGTGTTCTGCAACAGATTCATTTGATATTGCACTAGCAACACAAAATATTGATGTTGCTCACTCTGTTTTTGATGGAACTCCTATTCAAAAAGATTTAATAGATAAATTAAAATATAACGAAACTTTGGCTTTTAAAGATTTTAAAATAATATCTGATCCGATGGTATACGAATATTCAGATATAGATTATCCACCAAGTAATAATCCTATCGTTCGTGGCGCTGAAGCTGATTACTTTACATTATTCTCTTTTTCAGCAAAATACGATCCAGTTCCTACCATGCTTACTCAAAACCATGTATCAAATATCAAAGGTTTCATGGGACAAACAACAGGTTATAATAGAAAAAAAATTAAAAAGCATATTACAATTTTAGGCGAAGATCAAACGAACCCTCAAGTTAAATACATTCACGGAAATTATGGAAAAGGAACTTTTACTTTTTTGGGAGGACATGACCCTGAAGATTACCAACATTTTGTTGGAGATCCACAAACTGAACTTTCATTACATAGAAATTCTCCAGGATATCGACTTATTTTAAATAATATTCTTTTCCCAGCTGCAAGAAAAAAAGAACGAAAAACATAGTAATATGTATAGGTTTATTTTTTTAACTATGTTCTTATTTATTTCCTGTAAAACATTTTATACTGGTTCTTTTAATCAAGCTAATCTTAATCTTATACAACCAGATGAGCTAGGACCGATTATTTCAAAATCGGAAGATGGTTATAGGACGACTGGAGAATCCAATGAATTTGAATGGTGGTACTTTGATACTAAATTAAATAATGGTGCTGTATTCGTTTGTTATTTTTATAAAGTACACTTTTTAAAAGATAAATATTTTATTGGTTTGAATTATAATGATGATAAAGGTGAAGATATTTTTTTAATAAAATATTTTAACAAGAACGAAGTTCAATTTTCAAGTGATAGCTGTAATGTAAGAATGGGAAACAATTATATTGTAGGGAACCTTGATCACTATGAAATCAAATTAGACCCAGACGACTTTGAAGGTTTTGGTGTCGAATTATCTCTTAAATCAAATTTAAAACCATACCGACCAAAAGATGGTATTATTAAAGCTGGTGATGACTATTTTGCTTGGTTAGCAGCAGTTCCAGATGGAACCACAAAAGGAAAAATAATAATAGATGAAATTAATAAAGATGTAAGAGGAGATGGATATCATGACCATAACTGGGGGAATACACCTCTTCAAAAATTATTTGATGGATGGATTTGGTTTCGTGGTAAAGTTGAAGAAAATACAATTATTGCCTCTGAATTAAACTTATCTGATAAAAGAGGTGGTTATAATATTCCAATATTATACATAGCAAATCAAGATAGTATTTTGACTAACAGATTTGGAGAGAATGGGGTTTATACACAATATACTAATCTAATTAATAATTTGTATCCCAAAAATAATGAACCCTTATTCTCTAGCATTAAAGTACTAACAGAAGACGGTATATTAGTATCTATTAAAGGAAGTAAGCTTATAGATAACTCGGAAATTTTTAAAAGGATGAACTTACCAAGTCCGATAAGATGGATTATGAATAAAAATAGTATTGACCCCTACTATTCAAGATTTAAAAGCGATGTAAAACTTTCAAAGAATGGTAATTATTTAGGTAATGGTTTTGGTATTCTTGAAATTATGGATTTAAAATAATTTAAATATTATTTTTTTCTTTTGATTGATTCCAAATAATATCCATTTCTTCTAAAGTAGCCTCTTCCATCACCTTCCCTTTTCCCTCAATACCTTTTTCGACTTTTTTAAATCGATTAATAAATTTACGATTAGTTCTTCTTAACGCATTATCTGCTGAAATTTCTAAAAAACGAGAAAGATTTACAATTGAAAAAAGGACATCACCAATTTCTTCTTCGATGTGATCTTTATTATTTTGCTGTTCTGCTTCTTTTAATTCTAAGATTTCTTCATGAATTTTTTCCCAAACTAATTCTATCTTATCCCAATCAAAGCCAGCAAGACTAGCTTTCTGTTGAAGTCTTTGAGCTTTAATAATAGATGGAAGGTCTTTTGGAACACCGTCAAGTCTTGATTCTCTACCTTTCTCTTTATGTTTTGAAAGTTCCCATTCTTTATTAATATCATTATTTATGACTACTTGATCAATATTAAATACATGTGGATGTCGTTTAACTAGTTTTTCATTTACGGTTTTAAGTACCTCTTCCAACTTAAATTGTTTATTGTCATCAGCAATGGAAGCTTGGAATACTATATGAAGCAAAACATCGCCTAACTCTTCTTTTACAGTTTCCCAATTTTTTTCATCAATACTTTCAATCAATTCATATGTCTCTTCAATCAAAAAAGGAATTAATGATTGACTAGTTTGATCATGATCCCAAGGGCATCCATCTGGCTGCCTTAACCTAGAAATAATTTTTACTAATTCTTCAAACTCCTTACCAATTTTACCCATAAATATTATTCCACTTTATAATATCTAAATAATGATCTTCTTGCTTTCTCATTTCTTTTTTCTCTTGATCAGTTTCATCGTTAAAGTTTAATAGATGGAGGCAACCATGAATTATTAATCGAGCTAATTCTCTTTTAAATGGTTCTTCAAATTTTATAGCATTTTCTTTTGCTCTTGGTATACTTATATAGATTTCTCCATCCACGTTTTTTTCTTCATACTCATTTAACCTAAATGCAATAACATCTGTAAAATGGTCTAGTTTAAAAAACTCTCTTTTTAAACTGTTTAGTAGATTATCATCTGAAAAAATGAATGAAAGGTTAGCTTCATTTATATGTTTGGATTTGAATAAGTGAGTTACTCCATTTTTAATAACTTCATTATTTACTGGATCGTATTTAGGATCAGTTTCCACATGAGTTTTGATCATAATATTATATTTTATACTTTTCCTAATTTATTATCATCAGGATACTCAATTCTTATATGATAAATTCCTCTAAGAACAGGTAATAATCCACTTGAACCATCTACTTTCCCTTTTATTCGAGTTAATTCATCCATAGTTAAGGGACATTCTGAAAGTTGCCCCGCAGTAACTCGCATGTTAATTATTTTATCAATCATAGCTTCTATCTTCATTATGTCTGGTTCTTTAATTGAACGTACTGCAGCCTCTACTGCTTCACAGATCATAAGAATACCTGTTTCTTTGGTATTTGGTTTAGGTCCAGGGTACTGAAATTGAACTTCATCTACTTTATTATCTTCTTCTAAAGCTTTACGATAAAAATATTCAACTCTTGTTGTTCCATGATGCATTGGAATAAAATCGCTTACTATAGTAGGGAGACCATATTCTTTAGCAAGCTCTAATCCATCTGTAACATGGTTTTTAATTATTTTTGCACTCATTACAGAGGTGAGAGTATCATGTCTATTCTCGCCAGAATATTGATTTTCAATATAATATTCAGGGCGTACCATCTTACCAAGATCATGATAGTATGCTCCAACGCGACACAATAATGAATTAGCACTAATAGCATCTGCACAAGCTTCAGCTAAATTCCCAACAACGATACTATGATTAAAAGTTCCATTCGCTTCATGTTGTAATCTTTTTAATAATGGATGCTGAAAATCTAGTAATTCTATTAAAGTTAAATTAGTTGTAATACTAAATGAGACTTCTAATAACCCAATTAACCCATAAGTGACTATTGGAGATAAAATAGCAACAATTGATAGATTCAACATATCATTTCCCATTAATAGCCATGTATGACCTTTAAATAATCCTTGGCCTATAATTACAAGAGCACTACTACCCAATAATGCAAAAATAGCGGTAAATAATTGGCTCCTTCTACGAAGTTGACGCACAGCATAAATCCCAACAGAAGAATTAAACATAGCAGTTACCATAAATTCTACATTATTTCCAATTAATATTGTCACAAGTAGAATGATAGATGTAATACCCATAAATGCTATTCTAGCATCAAACATGATAGTTAAAACCATAGCTGCTACAATTATTGGAATTAGATATTCAGACAATTCTAAATTCTGCTTGATTAAAAAAGCTAAACCAACTTCAATCGAAAATATCAAACCAATAAGGAGAACCATTCTCCAATCATCAAAAATCGGCTTTCTATATGTTAGTAAAAAAGTAAAGAAAAAGGATACTATTATACCTATCACTAATATTCTTCCTACATAAGCTAAAACAATATCAGTGCTACTTTCTTGCATCGCTTTATTATCGATAGCAACTGATAGTGAGAATAATTTTTGAAGGTCATCTTCAGTAACTCTTGTATTGGCATCTAAAATTCTTTCATTCTTAAGTATTATGCCTTTATTTCTAGGCACTCTGTCTTGACGAGCTTGTTGTCGACGTTCTGTAGTCTCTCTATCATAAATTAAATTGGGTTTCATGAACTCTACGATTAATGAATAACCTAAGTCACGACTAAAATTTATATTATTTGGAAAACGATTTGTCACTTCCATTCGAGCTTTTGTCCATGCATCTTGAATATCATTATAGCGTATTGCTTCAGTAAGCTCTGCTGGTTCACTACTACTCATGATTATTGCAACTTGTTTACTCAAAATTTCTGATATAGGAATATCATAAATTCCTTCAGCCCAACGATTTCGTGATATTTGAATTATTTCTTTTTTTAGATTATCTAGATCTAATATTGAATTATTAGAATAGTCTGACAAGAAAATTTGATTCCATTTTTCATCATTAAATGCAAAGTTGTAATTTTCTTCAACTGTTTCCATAAGCACCTCTAAAGCAGCACTATCAGATTGAACATTTATACGTGCTAAATCAAATTGCTCTGTAAACCGATTCCTATATAAATCATCTTTAGACTCAGCTAATTTTATATTTGCTAACTGAATCAAGTTGATATGCTTAAAATAATCATCTATGACTTCAATTTGTTTAGAAACCACATCCTGTGATCTTAAAAAAAGAAAGGGCTCTGAGTTTAATGCTTCCTCAAGATCTAATTGAAGTTGATCTGATGTTTTTAAAATTGGGAAGTTAAAAGGAGCAACAACTTCTTCTTGAGCTACATCATTTAATTGATATGAGTATAATAAAGTTTTACCTTGAGGAAAAAAGAATGATAAAAGTATAGTTACCGTAATTAATATGGTTATTTGTCGCCAATAATGATTAATTACTTTTGATAACTGCTTATATAAAGATGGGCTATTTGGACTTCTAACCATTTAATCTACCACTTTATTGCTGCAGAAGCCCAAGTATAACCTGCCCCAAATGCTGCTAAAATAAGATAATCTCCTTTTTTTATACGACCTTCTTCAATAGCTTCGGTTAAAGCAATCGGTATTGATGCTGCTGTAGTATTTCCATATTTATGAATATTACTATAAACAAAATTCATATCAACATTCATTTTTTTTGCAACTGCTTGACTAATTCGAAAATTAGCTTGGTGTGGAATAATTAGTTTAATATCATTAATAGATAATTTATTATGTGCTAGTGCTTCATTAATTACTTCAGGAAATCGTTTTACTGCATTTTTAAATACCTCACGTCCATTCATATGCGGAGTAAAACGCTCTGAATCAAATTTATTATTTTCAAACCAACTACCAGGACTTGTTCCAGGCGCTTGCATCCAAAGACTTTTTATATTTTTACCTTCACAATGTAAATGTGTGGATAATATTAAACTTTGATCATTACTTTTTTGAATGATAGCTGCACCAGCACCATCTCCAAAAAGTACAGCAACATCCCTCCCCTTGGTAGATTTATCTATAAGTTTAGTTTGCGCTTCAGCTCCAACAACTAATATAGTTTTTACCATTCCTGTTTTAATAAATTGATCTGCAATTGATAGACTATAAATAAAAGCAGAACAAGCAGCTTTAATATCAAAAGCTCCTATTGTATTTAAGTTTAAACTGTCTTGAAGTTGTGCACTAACTCCAGGGAAAAAATAATCAGAGGATAGAGTTCCTACAACAATCATATCAATATCCTGAGGGTTAATACCTGCATTAGATATAGCTTTTAGTGAAGCTTGGTGTGCAAGATCAAATGTCGATATCTCTTCCGTTGCCCACCTTCTCTCTCTAATCCCTGAACGAGTTTGTATCCATTCATCAGAAGTATCTATTTTTTGAGATAGTTCTTCATTAGTAATAATATTATCTGGGACATGAAACCCCATGCCAATTATTTTACTTGAATTCATAATTACCTAATTTAATAAAGCTTAATAAACTATGAAAAAAGAGTCAATCTATAAGCCGAGTTCTGTAATTGATAGTCATTCATCTTATCTAAATATTTCTAAGTAGATTACGCAATCAACCCTCCTCTCAAATGATACGGACAATATCTTGAGGTATACTTGATCTTGCACCAAATGGGGTTTACAAGCATCTTGTCTCACAACAAAACCTGGTAGTCTCTTAAGCTACCTTTTCACCCTTACTTCAAAAAATGAAGCGGTATATTTTCTGTTGCACTTTCCATATTGCAATTTGCAACTCCTCCTGTTAGGAGGCATCTTATCCTGCGGTGCTCGGACTTTCCTCTCTCAATTTCACATTCAGCGGATTGAGAGTAACTATCCGATCAACTCTCTTTTCAATGATATATAAAATTACAAATAAATTTATAAATGGCTATGCAGTTTCCCAGTAAAGAAATCGACTACAGCTATCACAAGTTTGCGTGTTATTTTGTGCTCTAACTTCAGAAATAACCTGTGGTGGAACAAATGCACCACAACCGCCGCATGCTGAGCCGGTCACGTTTACAACTGACAATCCTTTTCGTGCTTTATGAACTCTATCATATTGAGTTAAGGTATTCTTATCAATAATTGCACGATGATTATCTCTTAATGATTCTAATTTATCTTTTTCTTTAGAAGATTCATTCATTAATTTTTCTAACTTTTCCCTGCGAACAATTAAATCTTGTCTTAAACTATCTAAATTTTCTTCTTCACTTGTAACTTGTTTATCTAAAACTTCTTTTTCCTCTAAAAATTCTAAAGATTTCGTTTCAACTTCATCAAGATTATTTTTCAGATGATCAATTTCGTGCTGAAGAGCATCATATTGCTTATTTGATGTAACAAGAAATAATTGATCTTTATGTTTATCAATCTTTGTTTTGAAATCTATCATTTGCGTATCAAACTTATTTAACTCTAAATCCAGTTCTTTTATTCTATTTTTAGCATTTTCAACTGATTTAACTAAGGAATCTTCTTTATCTTTTAGTTCTTCTACTTTAACTGGTAAATCGCCTAGTAATTCAGATATCTCTTGAAGATTTGAATCAATATTTTGTAATTCTACAATTTGCTGAATTAAACTCATTCAGGATTATCCCCTTTCATAAATAAAAAATGCACCTCATAAGGTGCATTATTAATTAAATAATTTAAATGAAAAAAATTATAATTCGATTGATTATTCATAAAATTTAAAGTGTGTGTTTTTATTCATTAATTCATTTCTAATCTAAGGTATTTATTATATCATTGCGAATAGGAAAGGTTAGAAAAATTATAATTTATTGATAGTTGAAAGCCATCAGAATCTTTAAGAAAACTACCTCTATCAATCGCATATGAAATTTGTATATCAATTTTTTTCATAAATTGAATAAAATCAAATTGAAATAATGCTGAAGTTTGATTTAAGCCATTATAAAATTGATATTTTTTTTCATTTCCAGTAAAATTTTCACGATCATCATAGGTTCCATAATTCTTTGATTTAGTAAGTAATATTTTATACCTAAGATTAGATTTTAAATAACCTGATACACCAATATGATGTGATTTTATACGATTATTAATTATATATATTTGATTTTTACTTTTTGAATTTCCAACTGAAAACAATGGATTACCAATTATTTTATTTTTATACGTCCAACCTGATTGATAAATATAATGATTAAAATAATTATCTCTACCATATGTGGAGTCCGATTTTGAAGCTGATAGTGAACCACTTTGATGCATCGTATTCAAATACTCATAAACTAGTGTTGAAAATAGTTTTCTATCTTTATGATTAAGCTCAAATCCAACAAGTCCATCAAAACTATTTTTAGGTATTTTGAATTGTTTTAATTCATCAAAAAAATATTGGAATGCACCACTTTTATCTTCAAAAGGATGCTGAAAATAAAATTTATACTG
>ERZ1046367.154-NODE-154-length-55270-cov-15.231731_pt1 | contig 55270 bp, 55 predicted proteins | sample MGYA00383091_ERZ1046367 | MGnify/ENA primary metagenome ERZ1046367 (study PRJEB29581, sample SAMEA5548361) | metagenome | biome: marine; feature: coastal; material: water | depth 50 m | study: Short-term variability in the microbial, nano- and picoplankton... | reverse complement strand
CTTTACCAAGTCTTAGCCATAGCATCGGCGATGAACAACTGGCATTCTGCCAAACTAACCGGCCGCGGGTTGGTAGGCATGCCCCCATCATTCATAGCCATACTAGCCAATCGTTCCACGTCACCTGATTGGACACCCAAGGCGGCCAGCCCATTAGGAATATCCAGTGCCTCTAGTTGTGTAATCACCCATGCATACAAGCCCTCAAAATCATCACTATCTGCACCACAAGCACGGGCCAGTTCAACGGCCTTGTTCCCCATATGAGACTCATTAAAACGCAGCACAGCGGGTAACAGAACAGCATTAGTCAAGCCATGTTGGGTGTTATACAAGCCACCCACCATATGGGAGATAGCATGCACCATCCCCAAACCTTTTTTAAATGCCACACCAGCCAAACATGCACCGATCTGCATATCGTTGCGAGCACTTAGGTCGTGACCATTGTTGACCACCTTTGGTAAAGCCATGGCTGTTAACCGCAGGCTTTGCAGCGCAGCGCCGTCGCACAAAGGATGGAAGCCAGGAACAAGATAAGCTTCGATAGCATGAACGATCGCATCGATGCCTGTCCACGATGTTAGATTGCGGGGCAAGCCCAAGGTTAGCTCAGCATCCAACAAAGCAAAAATGGGGTGATAATCCAGATGGTAAATGCAACGTTTTTCAAAATTATGGGTGTTGACCACCATGGCTGTACCTTCAGTTTCGGCGCCCGTACCAGAAGTTGTGGGCACACAGACTAATGGCACAAAAGGCGCCAGGCTACGCGCATCAGGGGGCGGCACCTCCGTATCAAAATCCCATAGGGTAACTTGCTTCTGATTGGCAATGAGTCCTATCGCTTTGGCCGCATCCATGGAACTTCCGCCACCAACAGCAATAATGCCATCACAACCGGCTTCAAGTAGCCGCTTAGCACCAGTATGGCACTCTTCATCAGTTGGGTTGGCAGAAAAGTCATTATGGCTTGTTACCTCTATGGTCGCAGCCTGCAATTGAGCAACAATGGCCTGCACTATTGGCAGCCTTGCTGTTGCTTCATCAGATACCAGCAGAGGTCTATTTATGCCATGTTGTAGAACTAACTTTGGCAACAACCGAATACTACCTGGGCCATAGTAAATTGGCACTGGAAAATCCCAATACCCACTGTGTAAATTCATCTCAGGCATAGAAAATCACCCTATTGCATAGAAAAAAACCCTATGGATACAATCCATAGGGTTTCTAGTATTAATGGCTACACTTAACCTTTATTTAGGGTAGCCACTGACTCCAAGAAGCCTTATTGGCATCCAGCCATTCCTGCACGACTTCTTCAATATCACGTCCATCACCATCAATAGCCAATACCATCTTAGCTTGCTCGGTATTACTCAGATTCATGTTGCTCAGAACATGGGCCGCATCGGCATTCGCTGCCATAGATTCTGGGTTACCATAGTTATAGGTCACATCCTTATCCCAACCAGTTGCTGGCCACTTATCCATATCATAAGCAGGCAATTCAATAGACACCAAATCTAACTTAGCGTGAATCCAATGTGGTTCCCAAGCGTACAGTAAAAAGGGTTCATGACGAGAGTAGGCCGCTTGCGCTTCGGCCCAAGCAGCGGTTTCTGTACCAAGTTCGACAGCTTTAAAATCAATACCTAGTAGATCCAAGCGCTTTTGGTCATCACATTCCCAAGCAGGCGTAGGGCAAGCGATCAAACGGCCGCTATCACCCGTTTCCATGGCCTTAAAGTGAGATTTGTACTTATCCAACTGCTCCCAAGTTTTAAGATCTGGCGCCACTTCATCAATAAAATAACGCGGCACATAATAACTGGAAATACCCACGATGCCTGTTTCACCCAAGTACTCAACAGAGCCATCACCACCAAACTCGGTAATCATCTTATCTTTGGATGAACTATAAGAAGGCCAGCTCTCACAAGCAAAATCCAAATCACCAGCCGCAATACCTTCGTACACACCTGGGCCAGAAGGCATTTGGATACGCTTAATACGATAACCAAGTTCCTGTTCTATAATCAGTTCTGCCACCTTACAAGTCACTGCACCACCGGTCCAGTCAGCAATAGGTGCAGTTAAACGGCCGCCGGCTTGAGCCGGTAAGCTTATAGCCGCCGCAATAGTGGCACTCGCTAAGAGCGAGCCTAATCGTGCTAATTTCATAATAACTCCTTATTGTTTTTTTAATCAGCGGTCGAATCCGACCCAAGTTGCTTAGTATTCTAAACAAAATTCTTAATATGGACAATTGTCCATTTAAAGTGAACTATATTTCTCATCAATAACCCAAAGCCTGACGCTGTTTCGCCGACCAAGCCTGACTCAAGCGATCTAAAATAATAGCCAACAACACAATGCCAATACCACTGGCCAAACCAGCCCCTGTATTAGACAGATTCAAAGCATTAAATACTTCGCGCCCTAATCCGCCACCACCTATCAAAGGTGTAACTACCTGCATAGCCAAAGCCATCATCACGGCCTGATTAAAGCCTAGCATCACGCTAGGTAAGGCCATAGGTAGCTGCACCTTGGTTAAAGATTGTCGTGTGTTGCTGCCAAATGAAGTGGACACTTCGTTGTAGGTTTCTGGGATTTGCGAAATACCCAGGCTAGTTAAACGAATGACCGGTGGTAAGGCATAAATTACAGTGGCGATTACTGCCGATACAATATTGCCACCAAAAAACATCAGCACAGGAATCAAATAAACAAAACTAGGCAAGGTCTGCATGGCATCCAATATGGGGCGCAAAACCATATCCGCGCGTTTGCTGCGCGCCGTCAGGATCCCCAAAGGCATACCAAAAATAAAGCAAATCAATACGGAAACCAGCACCGATGACAAGGTCAACATCGCCTCTTCCCACAAGTCACTAGCGCCAATAAATAACAACAGCACTAAACAAATCAAAGCAAAGCGCAGACCCGCCGACAACCAGCCCACCACCACAAACACACCAATAACAAAATACCATGGCAAATTGGTCAGATAGACATCCAAAGGGTGCAACATGTAATAATAAACGATACTTTTTAAACCTTTAGTAAAGGCAATAAAAACTGGATTTACCGTTAACCAAGCCACCATTTCATCTACTGGTTGGCGCATGGAAAACTCCCAGTTTTCATACGCGCTAAAGGCAAAGCCATTGGCGTCAAGAATCCACACTAGAGCCAAAAAACCAACAGAGGATATGAAAAAAGCATAGCGCCTAACCCAAGCACTGTATGACTGAGCCAGTTGCACATTAACAAACTTTAAAAGGAAAAAACCGATCCACACCCACATTTCCACCCAATACGCAGATCCCCTTGCAACCAGTTGCCAAACAACATTGATTGTGGTCTCCATGGCCAAAGCCAAGGCGTTGTACTGCCATGACTGGGGCAGCATGCGAAAGCGAATACGGTCACCCTTATAATCACCTTGCTTAGGCGCTGCTAGGGCCAAACTCAAACGATCAAAAATCACCGCCATAAATACAATACAAAGCCCCGCTTCCAAGGCCCAACCAACTTTAAGCTTATAAATGGCTTTCCAAACTTCTGAGCCCAGACCTTCAGCACCGATGAAGGTCGCCAAAACCACCAGCCCCAGAGCCATCATAATAGTTTGGTTGATGCCCATCATAATGCTTGGTAAAGCCAAGGGAATCTGCACTTTGAACAACAGTTGCCGCGGCGTAGAGCCATAGGAGACGGCGGCTTCAATTGTATTAGCCGGCACCTGGCGAATACCCAGGCTAGTCAAACGAATCACCGGGGGCAGAGCATAAATCATGGTGGCAATGATGGCCGGAGGCCCACCAATGCCAAAAAAGAATACTGCCGGCAACAGGTACACAAAGCTGGGCATCGTTTGCATGGTGTCAAGAATAGGTTTAATTACTGCCTCAGCACGATTACTTTGCGAGCACCAGACCCCCACAGCCAAACCGATAACCACAGACATAATGACCGCCAAACCCATTAGGGCTAAGGTTTGCATTGCCGAATCCCACAAACCCACACCATTCCAGAACAAGGCACCGATCAGGGTCAATAAAGCTAAGGGCAAGCCCCCATAGCGCAATGCAGGCAATACCATCAAGCCGACCACAAACAACCAAGGAGAGAGCAGGAAAAAGTCTTCAACCGTATACAGAACCTCTTCGATGCCACCAGCAATCATGCGGGTAAACCAGCGGTAGTTTTTCTTCAACCAGTCTTCTGCATCATTTACCCAGTCCACAAAAGCAAAAGATTCAGAAATAAATTGGGGAAATACGCTAGGCCCTGTCGCTGAGTTTACTAGCAATAGGGACAATAAAAAGGTGCCAAAGCCCACTGCCAACATCCACACTAAGCGAGATTGGCGGGTTTGGTTGGTATCACGAAATGTCACTGTAGTTTGCAGAACAAAGCCCTTCGTAGTTAGAATTGTTATTGATTGTGATACTCACTTGCTCGCGAAGCCGTGTCAAGTGCTATTCAGTTTTTTTTGAACAATCATTCAATAAAACTTGCTATATGCTCACAGTTGTGGCAAAAATTACCTCTAAATTAATAAAAAAGAGCCCTACCATGGCAAACCAAGACTCCATCCGCTGCGAAAATATGTGGAAAATCTTTGGCCCGCATCCTCAACGTGTCCTTGCCGACTTAACTCCCGAACAAAGTCGTGCCGAAGTGCAAGCCAAAAATGGTCATGTTATTGCTGTCAAAGACGTTAGCTTTGACATTAAACAAGGTGAAACCTTTGTAGTTATGGGGCTCTCGGGCAGTGGCAAATCTACCTTGGTGCGTTGTCTTTGCCGTCTTATTGAGCCCACCGCAGGCAATTTTTATGTGGGCGATAAAAACGTTACCACCATGACCAATGCTGAATTAATGAACCTGCGCCGCAACAACCTCAGCATGGTATTCCAGCATTTCGGTTTATTTCCCCATCGCACAGTACTAGAAAACATAGCCTATGGCCTAGAAGTGCGAGGCATGCCCAAGCACGCACGCCTCACTAAAGCCGAAGAGGTATTAAAAATGGTTGGCCTCGATGGTTGGCAAAACAACTACCCAAGGGAACTATCGGGCGGTATGCAACAACGTGTTGGCCTAGCAAGAGCTTTAGCAGTAGATCCGGATATTTTGATATTTGACGAGCCCTTTTCTGCCCTTGACCCACTTATTCGCCGTGAAATGCAAGATGAGCTTTTATCTATCCAGAAGCTAGTAAAAAAAACCATGATCTTTATTACCCATGACTTTTTAGAAGCCATAAAAATGGGCGACCACATTGCCATTATGAAAGATGGTGAAGTATCTCAAATTGGCACCCCAGAAGAAATTGTTGCCAATCCAGTAAACGATTATGTACAAGAATTCACCGAAGATGTGCCTCGCTACAAGGTACTGAGCGCTGGCAAAGTCATGCGGAAAGAACTGTCGGCAGAAGCGCAACAAGCCCTAACTGAATCAGGCATTAAATTTAGTACCGAAGACAAAATAGAAGACTTGATCGAACAGGTGGTCGCCCAATCCCATGCCATTGCCGTATGTGATGCCAGTGGCCAAGCGGTGGGAGAGATCGATCAAGCCATTATGTTGCAAGCAATGCATGCACGCTCATAACATGAACTGAACAATGTCACTACAGACAAACCAACTCCGTGTTTCCCGTGGTGCTTGTTACCTAAATGTAGAGACCTATGGGCAAAGTGACAGGCCGGCCATTGTTCTTGTGCATGGCCTAGGCATGCAGTTGGTCGAGTGGCCTACCGACTTAATTCATGCGTTGCAACAAAATTTCTATGTGATCACCATGGATAATCGCGACATAGGGTTGTCCAGTCGCCATGGCCCAGATATTGATCTAAAGGCAGGCCAAGCCAGCATCAGCCAAACAAACTATCGCCCCCCCTACTCTTTATTTGACATGCGCGATGACATCATTGCCGTCGTCAATCATTTACAAATAAGGCGCTTTGCCTGCGTCGGCTTTTCTATGGGCGGCATGCTGGCCCAGCTTGTGGCAGCCTATGCTCCAGAGCGAGTTTTGGCACTAGTGCAGATAGGCTCTACCGGCTCCGAAGCCGACCTTGGCAGCAGTAAAGAATGCCAGCAACGATTGCAAAGAATCACACAATCGAACAACTGCCAAACTGAATTAGTACAAATGATGGTGGAAGATTTTGCTTACTACGCGCGGCCTATGCACTTAGATGCCAAAGCCACGCTTGAAGAGAGCCAATTACTGATCGCTCGAGGTTATACACAAGGCGGCTATACTCGCCAATGGCAAGCACTCCAGAGTCTTGGAAATCGGCTGGCCATTTTGCAACAAATACAAGCCCCGACACTAATCATTGCAGGGGTTGAAGACCCCTGTATCGACCCATCTCACAGCCTGAATGCTCACAGTATAATTACCAATAGTGAACTATTAATGCTGCCAAACGTTGGGCACTGGCTGAGTGAGACAATTTGCCAAGCAGCGATTAATTGGCTCACGCAAAAACTTAGTGGTTGGGCGGATGAGCCTGCTCCATAGGCGTCAACAAGATTTCAATCAAACATGCACCCACAATTAGCGCAGCACCGAACCACTCCAACATAGACATGCGTTCATCGGGTAACAAAATACTAGCGGTAATTGCCGCAACCAGCACTTCCGACATCATCAGCAACCCCACACGCCCGGGAGACAAAAACTTCTGTGCCCAAATCAATATAACCGCACTGGGCATAATCAAGCACACAGAAACACCTAGCGAAACCGGAATTGCCGCCCAAATTTGCTCTCCAGTGAGCAGGGTTTGATTACCAGCCACAGCGCCCAATAACAACGCGCCTACAACAACCGATATAGACTGGAATGCGGCCATGGTAGGCAGCGGCACAGTGGGCAAGCGTTTAATCATGGACGCACCAAATGCCCAAAATACACCCGAAAGAAACCCATACAAGTCACCGATATTCAAGTTCATAGCCGGGCCACCAGAAACCAGCACCGACAAACCCAACAAACCACCCACTATCGCTAACCAACGTTGCCAGGTGGCCTTTTCTCCTAACCAAAATATACCAATTAAGGTCGCCCATATAGGCGTCAAATAATACAGCAGTGTAGCGCGCATAACGGACGTGTAAATTAAGCCCGCTCCATACATGGCAAACGCCAACCCAGTGAGCAAACCAATAATTAGTGCGGCACCTAGGTATTGACGATGTTTAGGCCAGTTAGTTAAAACCCAACCGACAAACAAAAATACCGGTGCTATATTGAGTAGGGCCACGGGCCAAGCGCCAGAAATCCCCATATCTTCTAAATAGCGTAAAGGAAGCCAATATATTCCCCAAACGGCAGCACCAAACAACACACTCATGGAAGCAAAATTAGAACTTGGTGACTGCAACGACATGGCCACTCCTTAACCCCGCGGGTAAAAACACACCCACAATATGACAGCAAAACGCCAATATATCGGCTTCTTAAGGCTAACGCCAGAGTTACTTTATTTTGCCCAATGGCATGAAATATTTAGCCCAGCTTATCACTTGCATGCACCCATAACTTGGGGCTACAGTTAGCTCACCAAAAACAATTACATTTAGGTGCCCTATGACTGCCTCTATACACGCCATTGATGATGCTTTGATCCACCAAGCACGCATAGATTTAGCTGCTTGCTTCCGCTGGACAGCACGCTTGAATATGCATGAATCGATCGCCAATCATTTCAGCTTTGCGGTATCTGATGATGGCAGCCAATTCATCTGCAACCCCCGCGGACGTCACTTCAGCAACATCAAAGCCAGTGAAATGCTGCTATTGGACGCCAATGATGCCGACACCATGAATCGCCCCAACGCCCCCGACCCCACAACCTGGGCCATCCATGGCGCCTTGCACCGTAATGTTCCTCAAGCACGCTGCCTAATGCATATTCATTCGCGCTATGCCTTGGCCTTGGCCTGCCTACAAGATGGCAGCATGTTACCCATTGACCAAAACACCATGCGTTTTTTTAATCGCATTGCTTTTGATAAGCAATTTGACGGCATGGGGTTGGGGGATGAGGCACAACGTTTGTCTACCTTGTTGGGCGATAAAAAAATCTTGCTTATGGGCAATCATGGTGTACTGGTGGCAGGTAAAGATATCGCCCAATGCTTTGATGACCTGTATTATTTCGAGCGCGCGGCTCAGACCCTCATCGACGCCTATGCCACAGGCAAAGAACTGTTGGTGGTATCTGATGAAGTGGCCGAAAAAACCGCCCAACAATGGGAAAACTACGGTTTTGAGTTCGCCCAGCAACACTTGCAAGAGCTAAAAGAGATTCTTGATCGTGAAGAACCTGATTATCGCCGATAGCATAAAAAGGGTGCCCTTGCTGCCACCATAGCAACAGGGGCAACCATTCACATATGCGACACAGCCTAGCACACCGCTTTGCCGTAACCCTATTTACCGCTATAATCGATGTCTAATCGCCGGCTATCCGCCGGTTTTATTTCATCAGGATCACAGCAACTCTGTGTCCACCCTTGTCATAAAACGGTAGGCTCGTCCAATAGTCAAGCACTACCAAGTAAAGGATCACCCAATGATCAAAGTCGATTGTGTGAGCAAACATTTCGGTGGTGTACACGCCGTAAGCAATGCCTCCATAGAAATTGCCAAGGGCTCAATTACCGGCTTAATTGGCCCCAATGGCGCCGGCAAAACCACCATGTTTAACATGATTGCCGGCAACATCAAGCCTACCTCTGGTAACATTTATCTAGATGGCGAAGATGTCACTGGCCTGCCCCCTTATGAGCTATTTCATAAAGGTTTGTTACGAACTTTCCAAATTGCTCACGAATTCACCACCCTCACGGTACTTGAAAATCTTATGATGGTACCTGCCCTACAGGCAGGTGAAGAACTCATGAACGCCTGGTTTCGCCCCTCTATGGTTAGGAGCCAAGAGGCCAAAATTCGTGACCGCGCTCTTGAAGTCATTGATTTTCTTAATCTCAGCCACGTTGCCCAAGAACTGGCGGGCAACCTTTCTGGAGGCCAAAAGAAACTGGTTGAATTAGGCCGTACAATGATGGTAGATGCTAAAGTGGTGCTGCTGGACGAAGTAGGCGCCGGCGTTAACCGCTCTTTGTTACGCGAAATTGGTAACGCCATTGTGCGCCTGAACAAAGAGCAAGACTACACTTTTTGTATGATCGAGCACGACATGGACTTTATTGGTCGCTTGTGTGACCCAGTAATAGTGATGGCAGAAGGTGCCGTATTAGCCGAGGGCACCGCTGAACAAGTCATTTCCAATGAAGCTGTCATCGAGGCCTACCTAGGCCGCGGTCTGAAGAATAAATAGGCGGATTAGACTATGAGCTATTTTGAAGCCAACCAAATGACTGGCGGCTATGGCGGCGCAGACATTCTCAACAACTGCAGCGTGTCTGTCGACAAGGGCGAAATCGCTGTTATCGTCGGCCCCAACGGGGCGGGTAAATCTACAGCCATGAAGGCCTGCCTAGGCATGCTTGACTTGCGCTTGGGCAAGGTCACCATTGGGGACAAAGACATTACCACCATGTCTCCCCAAGACCGCGTTAAAGAAGGCATCGCCTTCGTGCCTCAAACTAACAATGTTTTTGCTGGCATGACGGTCGAAGAAAACCTAGAAATGGGTGCTTACCTGCGCACCGATAACTTTATCGAAACCATGGAGCAAATTTACGACCTGTTCCCTATCCTGAAAGAAAAACGCTATCAAAATGCGGGGGAATTATCTGGTGGCCAACGACAGCAAGTGGCTGTAGGTCGAGCCATGATGACCCAACCCACCGTATTGATGTTGGATGAACCCACCGCGGGTGTTTCCCCCATCGTCATGGATGAATTGTTTGATCGTATTCTAGAAGTAAAAAAACAAGGTTTGGCCGTACTGATGGTTGAACAAAACGCTGCTCAAGCACTTCACATTGCCGACAAAGGCTATGTATTGGTGCAGGGTTCCAACAAACACACGGGCAGTGGTGAAGAACTACTGGCCGACCCCGTGGTGCGTCGCACCTTCTTGGGAGGTTAAGCCATGCCTGACTTTACCGATATTCTTAACGCTTTTGTTCTGTTATCTAACTTTGTACTAATCCCTGCTTTGACCTATGGCTCACAGCTGGCGCTTGGCGCCTTAGGCATTACCTTGATCTACAGCATCTTGCGCTTTTCTAACTTTGCCCATGGTGACCTGATGGCTTTTGGCACCATGCTGGTGATTCTGATTACCTGGCTATTCCAGTCCATAGGTATCAGCTTTGGCATCCTTCCAACAGCGCTATTGGCCTTGCCCTTTGCCATTGTTGGCACCATCATTTTAAGCTTGATTATTGACAAATCGGTGTATCAATTCTACCGCCAAAAGAAAAGCCCACCAGTAATTTTTGTTATTGTTTCCACAGGTGTCATGTTTGTCATGAACGCCATCGTGCGCTTTATCATTGGCCCTGAGGATCAACGCTTCATGGATGGTGTTAAATTCATCATCAGACCTCGCGAATTTAAGTTAATGACTGGCCTCAACGAAGGCTTGGCACTAAAATCCACGCAGGTGCTCACGGTAGCAATTACCCTAGCTGCTGTCGCGGCCCTCTTCTACTTCTTACAGAAAACCCGCACTGGTAAAGCCATGCGTGCATATTCTGACAACGAGGACTTGGCATTGCTTTCTGGTATTAACCCAGACCGCGTTGTTTGGGTAACCTGGATTATCGTCGCCACCTTAGCCACCGTGGCAGGCACCTTGTATGGCCTAGACAAGAGCTTTAAGCCTTTCACCTACTTTATGCTACTGCTGCCCATGTTTGCCGCCGCTATTGTGGGTGGTATCGGCAGCCCCATCGGTGCCGTAGTAGGTGGTTACATCATTGCTTTTTCCGAAGTCATGGTGACCTATGCCTACAAGAAGTTTCTCATTTACCTCATGCCCGAATCCCTAGAACCTAGTGGCTTGTCTCAATTCCTGTCCACAGACTATAAGTTCGCCGTATCCTTTATTTTGTTGGTAGTGGTACTGCTGATTCGACCAACTGGCATCTTTAAAGGGAAGACTATCTAATGAATATACTAACTAATGAAGATAATCGCGCCCCCCTCGCTTTTGCCTTTATGGCGATACTGCTATTAGGTGTTGGTTTTGGCCAGTCCTGGTCATTAATGTTAGCCATTTTAAACCTATGCTTGATTTCCGCCGTCATGGCCTTGGGCGTTAACATCCAATGGGGCTATGCCGGCCTGCTTAACCTGGGCGTCATGGGCTTCACCTCCTTAGGTGGCCTCGCTGCTGTATTGGTTTCTGAAGCACCAATATTGGAAGCTTGGGCCGTCGGCGGCCAAGGTATGGTTACCAGTTTTGTTCTGGTGGTCATCACGATCATATTGGCGATACTAGTCTATCGTTCAGTGGCCCCAGGCAAGCCACGCCGCATCGCTATGATACTGCTATTTATCGGCGCCTATTTTGTGATCAATAGCTTCTACGGCCCGGCTGTGCACGCCATTGAAGGCGTCAACCCCGCCAGCCAAGGCTTCTTGGGTGGCATGGGCTTACCTATCATATTCTCTTGGATTCTGGGCGGTTTTCTGGCCGCTGGTGTGGCATGGGTTATTGGCAAAATCACCCTCGGCCTTCGCTCTGATTACTTGGCCATTGCTACCTTGGGTATTTCTGAAATTATCATCGCTGTTCTAAAGAACGAAGACTGGTTGGCTCGAGGTGTAAAGAACGTTGTGGGCATGGACCGACGCCCTGTCCCTGTGGAATTGAACCTGCAAAACAGTCCATGGTTTACCGACATGATCAGCAGCCTGTTCAGTGATCGCTTGTCCGTCCTTACTGGTACGGCCCAGCAAAAAGCCCTCAATGAACTCATCATTCAGTCCTCCAGTATCTTTGTAAAACTGTGTTTTACCGGCCTATTTGTGGTTATCTTGCTGGTCGTATTGTGGCTCTCCATCCGCGCCTTAAACTCACCATGGGGCCGCATGATGCGCGCTATTCGAGACAACGAAGAAGCCGCCAATGCCATGGGAAAAAATGTGGTCAAACAACACCTGCAAGTGTTTATTCTAGGCAGTGCTGTAGTGGGTATCGCTGGCGCCATGCTAGTGACCCTAGACGGCCAGTTTACTCCTACCAGCTATCAACCATTGCGGTTTACCTTTTTGGTATGGTTAATGGTCATTGTCGGTGGCAGTGGTAACAACTTGGGCGCCGTATTTGGTGGTTTCTTTATTTGGTTCATGTGGATCGAGGCAGAACCTGCCTCCATAGCCTTTATGGACTTAGTGACCAGTGGCATGGCTGATGGCACCAGTGGTTTGCGCGAGCATCTGCTAAAAAGTGCTCCCCACCTACGCTTGGCTATTATGGGCTTGGTATTATTGCTTACCATGCGATTTATGCCCAAGGGTATTATTCCCGAAAAGACACGCTTACACTCAGTGTAACCGCCCTTTTAAGTTGTAGGCTAAGCGCATGCCTGGCCTACACAGGCACATCAAAACAAGCCAATTGCGCTAATACCCGAACAAAATCTTCCGGCAAGGCGGCTTCTATTACTATAACGCCACCCTGCCTATCTGTCAGCTCCAGACGCTGGCAATGCAACCACAAGCGCCCATGACCAAAAAAGGCCTCACAGGCCCTATTTAAAGGCCCCTTACCGTGGCGACTGTCACCAATGATAGGGTGAGCTATGTGCTTAAGGTGACGTCTAATCTGATGTTTACGTCCTGTTAATGGTCGACATTCAAGCAGCGTGAAACGAGTTTGTGGGTATCGATCTAGCGCCTCTGGCACCTCATAGCGGGCGACACAATTAATATCGGTAAAAGCCGCTTGAGGCTCTTCGCCAGCGGCAATGCCAGCCGCTTTATCAGCCTCTTGGCGCAAAGCGTGGTCGATACCGCACTTTGAAGGAGCAAAACCTCGAGTGAGAGCCAAATAATGCTTGGCCACTTTATTATCCTGCCACTGTTGCGCATAAAAACTAGCTGCACTAGCACTTAAAGCAAACACCAGCACACCGGATGTGGGCTTATCCAGACGATGCAAAGGATATACATGCTGACCCAACTGGTTACGCAACTCCTGCACCGCAAAACGTGTCTCACGTTTATCAATGGGGCTGCGATGAACCAATAAGCCACTGGGTTTATTAATAGCCACCAACTCATCAGTTTGATAGACGACATCTAACATCTAGCTGCCCTGTAAGGTCAAAATAATCCGACGCTGGCCACCAAATTGCCGGTGCTCACCTAGATAAATTCCTTGCCAAGTGCCTAATAACATCTGACCTTTGGATATGGGTATCGTAAGATTGACACCTAATAAACTGCTTTTTATATGGGCCGGCATATCGTCTGGCCCCTCGTCATCATGTTCATAAAAGCGAGTAGATTCAGGCACAGAGCGCAAAAAGTGCTGCTCCATATCTCGGCGCACGCTGGGGTCGCAGTTCTCATTGAGTGTCAGTGACGCGGAGGTATGTTGCAGGAATAGGTTTACCTGCCCTGTCGACAGTATCGGCAAGTGGCGCAACGCATCTTCGACATGATGGGTAATCAAATGAAAGCCTCGTTGGTGGCGAGGTAGTTGAATGGTAGATTGTTGCCAAATCATAGGGTGTTTGCTTGGTTGTGTGACATTAGGTGAAGCATTGCCTAAATCATAAACCAACAAGCACAAAAAAGCCCGGCCAAATAGCCAGGCTTTTATTATGTCTTGCCGGGGTAAACCCCAACCTACATATTAGTGAACTTTAATCGTTGTGAACTCACCACCGCTCACTTCCATTTCCTTATAGGAACCGGCAGGGTCGCCATTGGCATCAAATTCTACGTTGGTTGCACCTTCATAGTTAACTTGACCGCCATTAGCCAAAATCTCCAGTCCCTTGCCAATTTCGCCAGGTAGGATAATTTCGCCAGGAGCGTTTGCAACGTTGGCAATGTTAGCAACAATGCCAGCACGATCACTAGAACCAGCTGCTTGCATAGCCAGAGCGATAAGTGCCGCTGCGTCGTAAGATTCAGCAGCGTATGGACCAGTTGCAGCACCGCCAGCAGCAGCTACATCAGCAAACATCTTGGCACCAGCAGACTCTGAACCAGGCAGAGTACCAAAGGTACCCTCAATGCCACCATCTACGGTCAGTAGCGAGTCGCCGATCATACCATCAGCCAAGATGAAACGATCGAAAGCGCCGGAATCCAAAGAACCTTGGATAATGCCACGACCACCTTGGTCAAGGTAGCCAAGTACAACCAGCTCAGAGGCTCCAGATGCAGACAACGCGCCTACTTCAGCAGAGTAGTCAGCTTTACCGTCTTCGTGAGCCGCTTCAATCGTGATGTTACCACCAATGGCCTTAAAGGCGGAGGCGAAGGCATCAGCCAAACCTTTACCATAGTCGTTGTTGGTATAAGTCACAGCGACAGTGTCGATACCACGGGACTGAACAACTTCAGCCAAAACAACACCCTGACGCGCGTCAGAAGGCGCCGTGCGATAGAACACACCGTTGTCATCAAAAGAAGACAAACCAGGAGAAGTAGCAGATGGGGAGATCATGCCTACACCATTAGGTGCACCAACGTTTTTAGCGATAGCACCAGTAACACCGGAGCAATCAGCACCCATGATGGCGACAACACCATCAGAGTTAACCAAACGTTCTGCAGCAGCTGTCGCCGCTGACGCATCAATACAAGTAGAGTCACCACGCACGGCAGTGATTGTTTCACCACCAAGCAGATTGCCAGAATTAGAAGCTTCGGCGAAAGCTAATTCAGCGGCATCCGCCATGGTAGGCGTCAAAGATTCGATTGGGCCGGTAAAGCCCAAGATAATACCTACTTTAACTTCGGCCTGGACTGCACCAGACAGCAGTGTAGCAGCAGCAGCGGCCAGCAAAGTCTTTTTGAACATTTTTTGCATATTCCCATTCCTCCGGGATTTTATAATTGTGTTTTTAGGCATCGATAAGTAGCGAGCATCTATCATGTTGATAACAACACATACCACACTGGGTTATCGCTTCATCTATTAAATTACGAGTATTGAATTGATAACAAATAAAGCGCCTACAGCCCGCAGATATCCTGCAGTCAGTCTCGCAGTATATATCCATGGCTTACCTAATTTCAAACCCCGATGTCGTATTTCGTGTAGTTTTTTTGCTAGTAACTTTACTTGGATCAATAAACCAAACTAGTTAGTCGAAGTAAAAAGCATTTTTTGCAGCGCTAGTTGTATAAGTAATCGATTTTAAGAATAGACAGCCCTCAGGCCGCAGGGTATCCTGTTACGTTTCCCAATTTGATCAGAGACATGTCATGCCAATTCGCATTCCAGACGCCTTACCCGCTACTAGTGTATTGCAAAAGGAAAATGTGTTCGTAATGACCGAAACGCGCGCATTACATCAGGACATTCGACCACTTAAAGTGGTACTGCTAAACCTGATGCCTAAGAAGATTGAAACCGAAAACCAAATCATGCGTCTACTTTCCAATTCGTCTTTACAGGTCGATATAACCCTCCTGCGTATTGACATGCGTGAAAGCAAAAACACACCGACACGCCACCTAAACAGCTTCTATCGTAGTTTCGAGGAAATTAAAAATAACAACTATGACGGTTTGATCGTCACGGGCGCCCCTTTAGGTTTGGTTGCCTTTGAAGATGTGGTCTATTGGCCGGCTGTAAATGAGGTTATTCAATGGTCCCGTGAGCATGTCACCTCATCCCTATTCTTATGTTGGGCAGTCCAAGCCGCGTTGCAATCGCTCTACCAATTGCCCAAGCAAACCCGACCCAAGCTGTCCGGCGTATACACGCACCAGTTGAGCAAAAAACATGACCCGCTAACCCGTGGTTTTGACGATGAATTTAAAGCACCAGCGTCACGCAATGCCCACTTCCCTGTGGACTTCATGCAAAAGCATACCGATTTGGAAATTCTAGCTCAATCCGATGAAGTCGGTGTTTATATTATGGCTAGCGAAGACCGACGCCAAGTATACCTGACCGGGCACCCTGAGTACTCCGCCATGACCCTAGCCGAAGAGTATCAGCGCGACCTGGCCGCCGGTATTAACCCCATTATTCCAGTAAACTATTTCCCCAACGATGATCCTTCAAAAACACCTAGGGCTACCTGGCGTAGTCACGCTTACTTGTTCTTTAGCAACTGGTTGAACTACTGTGTCTACCAGGCCACTCCCTACGATTTGGCCAACATGCAGCCTTCTCAAGACTAGCCATCAGGCATAGGGCACTGACGTTGAGCAACAATGCGGTGCCCCGCAGGTGCTCAGCACCTAAATCGGCGTCATTTAGACCAACCACTGCTCTAACCTCGCCTTTGCCGTGCTGATATCACCAATATTTTCAGCCACCCAGACATCATTGTAATAGGTATCAAGGTAGCGTTCGCCTGCGTCACACATAAGCGAGATCACTGAACCTACATGCCCATGCTGTCGCATTTGGTCCGCAACGAGCAGCAAGCCCCATAGATTAGTCCCTGTAGATGGTCCTGCCATATGGCCCGTATGCTCATGCAACCAGCGCATCGCCGCAACACTGCACTCATCAGGCACTTGCAACATATCATCAATGACACCAGGCACAAATGATGCTTCGACACTGGGCCTACCAATACCTTCAATGCGGCTACTCTTACCGGTCCTGTGGCTCATGTCACCATTCATATAAGCCGGGTAAAATGCTGAATTATCCGGATCGACCACCCACAATTGCGTATCGTAGCCTTGGTACCTGATGTAACGACCTATCGTGGCTGAGGTACCACCCGTGCCAGCGGACATTACCACCGCATAGGGAATAGGATGGGGCTCTTCTTGCATTTGGCTAAAGATGCTCTGGGCAATGTTGTTGTTACCTCGCCAATCTGTCGCGCGCTCGGCATATTTAAACTGGTCCATAAAAACCCCAGCCTTGTCATGCGCCAACTGCTTAGCCGCCCCATGCATCTGGGTAGCACAATCAACAAAATGGCATTGGCCACCGTAGCGCTCTATAAGGCTGATTTTCTGGGCCGAGGTAGAACGCGGCATTACCGCATAGAAATCAACACCAATTAGACGCGCAAAATAAGCCTCAGAAACCGCTGTACTGCCAGATGATGCCTCGATAACCGGCGTATCTTCAGTAATCTGGCCATTGCATAAGGCATACAGAAATAGGGAGCGCGCCAAACGATGCTTGAGGCTACCCGTAAGATGGCGACTTTCATCTTTTAAATAAAAATCAATGCCAGCATAGCTGGGGATATCCAGTTTCAGTAAATGTGTATCAGCAGACCTTTGAAAATCTGCTTGAATAAGTTTTACTGCCTTTTTGTTCCACGCTCTCATCCTGAGTCCTTTGTTCAATGAACGAGTAGAATAGGCTCCATCCCTTTTAAGGGCTAAGTCTTATTCTCTTGTACTTCACGCAAGGTTATGTACAGACCACTTAAAGCAATAATCAACAAACCCGTCCATACCAATAGATCAGGCCAAAAGTCGAATAACACATAGCTTAGCAGCGTCGCGGCGACAATTTCAAAATAATTAAACGGGCTAAGCTGCGAAGCCGAGGCATATTCACAAGCCTTGATGATTAAAAAATGCCCTGAGGCAGCAAAAAAACCCATGGCCGCCATCATAAACCAGCCTTGCATGGTTGGTAGGGTCCAGCTCGGTATCATCATCGGCGTTAGCACCAATAAGCCACCTGCCGCCGTGTGTAACAAGGTGGCTAGAGATGACTCACCACCTCTGCTAAGTTTGCGAGTAGCCATCAAATAGAAAGCATAACCAAATCCAGCTACCAGGGCCCACAGCAAGCTGGGCTTAAATGTCGCCGAGGTGGGCTGCAATACCACTAGCACACCGATAAAGCCGATGATTACCGCAAACAAACGGCGCCAATCAAAGCTCTCACCAAGCCACATGGGCGCGATCATAGCCACCACCAATGGCGACACAAACAACAATGCTAAGGCGGTGGGTATTGGATTGTCAGCAATTGACATAAAAAATGTTAAGGTAGTAAAGGTGAGCATCATGCTACGCATAAATTGCTGGCCTGGATTTTTAGGTAATTTCCACCATTTTCTCCCCAGTACCGATAGCAACAGAATCAGCCACAGGGTATGAAACAAAAATCTTGCCCAAGTAACCTGTAAGACACTGTATTCGGCACTGAGCAGCTTGGCAAAAATGTCCAAAATAGGCACTAGCACCATCGCTACCAACATCAATAATATACCCAACAATGGGCGTGATTGACGCATTATCGACCCCTACAAGAAAACACTAATCAGCCTCTAACTCTTTCGTGCGAAGCAGCTCGATCGTGCAATGTACCTGAAGCGCTATCCAGTAGCCAGAAAAAATTACCTCAAGTTATCAGCCAGCGACGGAATCATGATTCTAGCTTGGCGTATCATTGCACACGCCAGCGTCTCATAAAACATGACTAAGCGCTCAACTAGCGCTTTTGATAAGCACTTTTCTAGCCAACGCAATTCAGTTACTATCCGCTTACTAAACAACCATTACAGGTAAATCAAATGCCCATTATTACTGTCGAAATGTTTGAAGGCCGCAGTATTGAACAAAAACGAGAGATAGCGAAAACCCTGACTGAGGTTTTTTGCCAAACGGCAGGCGGCAACCCCGAAGCGGTAAATATTCTTTTCAAAGATGTTGCCAAATATGATTTCGCCATTGGTGGCCAACTATGTAGCGAAAAATACCCGGACTAAATTGCGGCTCGGACTTATATTTTAGTGTGCCTGCCTAGCACACGTTTCACCACCCTTGGGCCAACCATAAGCACCACGCCAGCTAGCACCACTAAACAAATGCCAAATAGGGCCTGTATGCCTAACGACTCCTGCCATAGTAGATAGCCCATAATGGCGGCGAAAACCACCGACGCATAAGTAAAAGGCCCCAATTGTCCAGCCGGAGCATAACCATATCCTTTGCTCAATAGCAGCTGCGCCAAGGTGGCTGTACCGGCCATCAGTAACATCCAAGCCACAATTAATAAACTGGGTGTTTGCCACACTAACAAAGCTGGCACGGCCGATATCAAGGTAGCAAATAAGGCAAAATAAAAGACAATCACAACACTGGATTCAGTGGCACGCATGCGGCGTATCACTACTTTGGCCGTGCCGCCCAATGCCGCACCAAATAGGGCTAACAGCGCAATCCAAGGCACTTCATCTTGAGGGTCTAAGATTAACCAAATGCCTACAAAGCCAATACCAATGGACAAAACGGTCATAGGAGTGATCTGCTCACGCAGCCAAAACCAGGCCACTAAGGGGATAAAAAAAGGCGCCGTTTGTTTAATTAAAGCCGCCTGCGCCAAGGGCAGATGTCCCCACGAAATAAACAAGCAATACATGCCACACATGCCAACCGCGGCCCGCGCAAAATGCAATCCTACATGATGTGTATGAACAGCCCTTAAACCACCACGCAGTACCCAAGGCAATAATATACACAAGGCCAGCAAGTTACGCGCCAGTACTAACATTTCTGTTTCGATGCCCAGACTGACCAAATGACGAATAATCATGCCAGTGGTCACCAAGGCCAGCTCTGAAAGAATAATCAAGATAGCCCCTTTGTACAATGGGGGCATCGTGCGGATGGCATTCATCTTAAAACTCGATTGTGGAACCAGAAAAAACCTAATGAAGGCTGTGGAGATATACAAACTGCGGGCTGGCCCATATTTTTGATAACTACCTAATGATCAGTGGCGTCGACTATCTATCGGTAAATGCACTATAACATATTGCCCTATAAGTGGCGTATAATAAGTCCACGATACCACTATGATCACCACCCTGACATGACACAATTGATGCAAGCACTTAGCTACTGCATGGCCTTCATACTACTGGCTCAACCCGTACAAGCTGATCAGCATGTTAATGTGCTGCTATACCATCACGTTAGTGCTAACACACCACGCTCCACGTCTTTATCACCGCAAGAATTTGCTTCCCACATGGCCTACCTGCATGACCATGGTTACCAAGTAGTTGATCTTGGACAAGCTATTAGTAGCATACAAGCCGGGGACGAACTACCCACCAAGAGTGTGGCCATTACCTTTGATGATGCTTGGCGCAACATCTACACCAATGCCTTGCCCATTATGGAGCAATATGACTACCCTTTTACGGTCTTTGTTAATACTGACCCCATTGACCAAAATAACCGTATAGCTATGACATGGGATATGCTGCGTGACATGAAACAACGAGGCGGCACACTAGCCAACCACACCAAAGACCATGATTACCTAGTAAGAAAACCAACCTATAATCAACAATGGCTGCAAGACACCCTAGCCAATATAGCCTTCGCGCAACAGCGTTTGGAGCAAGAAACCGGCCCCACAAATAAGTGGCTCGCCTACCCTTATGGCGAATACAACTTAGCCCTCAAACAAGCTCTAAAAGAGCGTGGTTATCTAGCCTTTGGGCAACAATCTGGGGGTATTGCCGCGTTTTCTGACTGGCAAGCCCTACCGCGTTTTCCCGCAGCCGGCCCCTACAGCAACCTGAAAACCCTAAAGCTGAAACTCGCCTCCCAACCTATGCCGGTTGATTATCAAGGGTTTCCAGAACCGGTAATTCGTTTAGATGAAGCCAATGCCAACCCACCAACACTGTCTATTTCTATGCTTAGGCAAGAAAGAAAAGGCGTGCGCGATCAGGTACGCTGCTTTATTCTAGGTGCTGTAGAAACACCCACATGGCAAGACAAACAACACTGGCAGGTTAGCGCCAGTGCGGCCTTGCCTGCTGGTCGCAGTCGTTATAATTGCACATCGCCCATTTGGGGACAAAGTAATTACTACTGGTTATCACAGCAGTGGTTGGTGTACCAAGAATAGCCACAAGGATTCCTCCCAGGAACCGAGAGATTCATGTTATGAGTGAAAGCAAACGAACTTTTAATATGGGGTTTTTATTAATTCCAGAGTTTGCACTACTGTCCTTTGCAGCCACCATCGACCCATTACGGATGGCCAATCGTATGGCTAAACAAGACCTCTACCACTGGGACTTATATACCTTAGATGACCAGGGTGTAGTGCCGAGCAATGGCATAGAGCTGCAACCTACTCGCCGGCGCAATGATACCGAGCACCTGGACGGGCTCATAGTGGTTGCTAGTAAAGATGCCAATCTTTACCACACCAAAGAAATCGCCCGCTGGCTAACCCGCATAAAACAGCGACGCATCTTGTTGGGGGCCACCTCTGGCGGCACGATTATACTGGCCATGTCAGGGCTTCTGGGCGATGAGACATGGACTACTCACTGGGAATTTATAGATGGGTTTAAAGAAAAATACCCCAAACTCAATATAACCAGCGACATCTACGAGTTTGATGGCCAGAGAATGAGCTGTTCTGGTGGTACAGCGGCTCTGGATATGATGCTGCAACTGATCACCTTCCAGCATGGCACTGAACTGGCTAACAAGGTGGCAGCCCAGTGTATTCATCCTGACATTCGCCCAGCCCATGAACAACAACGTATTGCACTCGGTGCCCGCGTATCCATGAAACACCCGCGATTGGCCAAAGCTATACAGGTCATGAAAAAACACATCGAGGAGCCGATAAGCTGCCAGCAGGTAGCCGAAGAAGTGGGCATGTCACAGCGACAAATGGAACGCGTTTTTAAAGAGCATTTGGATCAAAGACCCAACCGATATTATTTAAAGCTGCGGTTGGAAAAAGCCCGCTTGCTGTTAGAACAATCCGACATGAGTATACTGGACATTGCCATGGCATGCGGTTTTCAGTCCACCTCCCACTTCAGCCAATGTTATAAGCGCACATACCAACGTTTACCAAGCAGCGATAAACGTAAACACACGCCCTTGGCTAAGCTTTAGCAACATAAGCTTTGGCTGAGTCCATGCACTATATAAACAAACTGGACTTAACTTGACGCTTTAATGCTGTTTATTTCGTAAGGCACCGATATACTTACTTTTAGCCCCCACCTATATTGGACACTAGGCAGTGTTTGCCATATTTCGCTCGATTTTCGCTCTATTACTTAGCTTTGGTTTGTTATTGCTTGCCAACGGCCTATTTAATTCGCTGCTAGGACTGCGCGCCAACCAAGAAGGCATGAGTTCCACCTATGTGGGTATGATCATGTCCAGCCACTTTGTAGGCATGCTAATTGGTGGTCTTTATGCGGGTCGTGTGGTGGCCGGTGTGGGGCACATTCGCGCTTTCGCTGCCTTTGCCTCCATGTTGTCTGTAGCGGCACTTATGCACGCTATATTTATTGATCTATTACCCTGGATGGCCTTGCGTTTAGTCTCCGGTTTTTGCACCGCGGGTATGCTAATAGTCACCGAAAGCTGGATCAACGAGCGTAGTGGCAGCCAATACCGCGGCAGTGTACTAGCCACCTATATGATGGTGAATTATCTAGGCAATGGCAGTGGCCAGATGTTGCTAAAGTTAGGTGATATTAGCGAATTTCACCTCTTTAGCCTAGCATCCATTATCTTCTCATTGGCCTTGATACCGGTATTATTGACTCGCCAATCGGCCCCCATATTGGAGCGTGGCCCACGCATGTCAATTTTGTCTGTACTGCGCTTGGGTCCCTTGGCCGTAGTGGGCATTTTTACCGCTGGCACCATCAACTCAAGCATCAATGCCTTGGCCCCCATTTATGCCATGAACATGTATGGTAATGCCAGCCAGGCCGCTAACTTTACCGCTATTATGTTAATCAGTGGGTTTGTTTTACAGTGGCCTTTGGGGCGATTGTCAGACTATGTGGGGCGTGGAATACTCATAGCGGGCGTGGCTGTGGCAATCGCCATTTGTTCTTTGGGCATGGTGTTTAGTGCTCACTATTTGCCCCAGTGGATATTAGTTATGGCCTTTATTTATGGCGCCTTCCTTTATACGCTCTATTCCCTATGCTCAGCACTAATTAATGATGTTATCGATGCCAAACTGCGTGTCAGTGTCACAGGTGCTGTACTGATTATTTACGGCATAGGTGCCATCACAGGGCCAATGTTAGTAGGCATGCTCACCGACATAGTGGGTAGCCAGGCCCTATTTTTATTCAGCTTTACGGCTAGCAGCAGCTTAGCGGCTTTTGCTATCTACCGCCGTATTCATCAAGCTATTTTTGTAAAACCGGTGCAGCCCTTTGTACCTGTACCATCACAACAAGTGCCCACAGACGAGCTTTATTTAGCCGCCCAGGAAGACTTGCAAAACTTGCCAGGCGCATCGCTAAAAGATAATGAAGGCGTGGTTGAGGGAGAACACCAGTCGCAATAGCATTGCCTTAGGGCCGGTACCTGCCAGACAGGCATTGTAGTGCACCCTTGAAGGCCCAGTTAACAACTTACGATGCTATGTCCTTCCGTGGTAGCCGCTTCAAAAGACTCGAAGTATCCCAGCGGTTGCCGCCCATGGCTTGCACTTGCTCGTAGTAACTATCAATCAATCTAGTTACCGTTAGGTCGGAACCGTTGCGCTGTGCTTCATCCATGCAGATTCCTAAGTCTTTGCGCATCCAATCAACGGCAAAACCAAATTCAAATTCATCATCAACCATGGTGTTATTGCGGTTGGCCATTTGCCAAGAGCCCGCCGCACCAGCCCCGATAGCCTGAAAGACCTGTTTGGCATCCAAGCCAGCATTGACAGCAAAGGCCACCCCCTCCGATAAGCCCTGTACCAAACCTGCAATACATATTTGATTGACCATTTTAGTCAGTTGCCCTGCGCCTACAGCACCCAAGTGAGTCATACTTTTAGCATAAGCGGCCATGATCTTTTCGGCCCGCCCGTAATCACCATCAGAACCACCGCACATAATAGCCAATTGGCCATTCTCGGCACCCGCTTGGCCACCTGACACCGGAGCATCGACAAAACCAATTTGCAACCGAGTCGCTTCTGCTGCTAATTCCCGAGCCACCTCTGCTGACGCTGTAGTATGGTCAATAAATAGACTGCTTGGTGCCATGCAAGCAAAGGCACCCTCTGCGCCCAACACCACACTGCGTAAATCATCGTCGTTGCCAACACAACAGCACACAACATCAGCACCTTGAGCCGCCAAAGCAGGCGTTGGCGCCCAAGCACCACCATGTTCAGCAACCCAAGCTTGGGCCTTACTGGTCGTGCGATTATAGACAATTACCTGATGCCCTGCGGCAGCTAAATACCCAGCCATGGGGTACCCCATCACGCCTAAACCAAGAAATGCTATTTGTGCCATATTTGTTCCGCTATATGTTCTTTGAAATAGATTAAGAGGGCAGTCTATTAGCTGGCCAAGCCAAACACAAGACCGATGACAATGTATTGATCACAAGGCTAGACTGTCTAATGCATGCATGCAGCACCCCCGATGCCGCATTTGCATCGTCAAATGCCGCGCTTACCTAGGTAACCGACGTCTCCTTGCATTAGCATGCGCAAGTAGATAAATTGGCAGCCAATTTGTCCTCCTAACGACGTAACACAACAGAGAGTGAAAGAATGGCCCTACGATTAGGTATTGACACCGGTGGCACCTACACAGACGCCGTGCTAGTCGACGATAACAATGATGTATTAGTGGCCGTCAAAAGCCTGACCACTCGCCATGACTTGACCATAGGCATTGGTGAGTCTTTGCACAAAATCCCTACCCAACTCTTGACCGATATAGAGCTAGTATCCCTCTCCACCACCCTCACAACCAATGCGGTAGTGGAAGGCAATGGCGCTCCTGTTTGTGCGCTACTAGCCGGCCTTAGTGAAGCGCAAGTTAGCAAGAGTGGCTTACAAGATATTCTCGAGGACGAACAAATTATTCGCCTTGCCGGAGGCCATGATGCATCTGGTCGTCAGGTGAGCCCATTGGATGAAAACGCCGCTCGGGCGGCTATTTTAGCCAACAAGAACAAGGTTTCTGCGTTTTCGGTATCCGCTCAGTTTGGCGTTCGTAACCCCAGTCATGAGGTGCGATTGCAGGAACTGGTACGCGAATTAACCGGTATGCCTGTTACCTGTGGCCACGAACTAGCTACCAGCTTGGGTGCACCAAGACGCGCCCTTACAGCCAGTCTCAACGCCCGCATGATTCCTTTCATACAGGCACTCATCGAAGCCGTTGAAGCCATTCTTAAAGAACTTAATATTGGCGCCCCCTTAATGATTGTTAAGGGAGACGGCTCCATTGTTAACGCCAACACCGCCTTGGTGCACCCAGTCACCACCATACTTTCTGGTCCTGCCGCGAGTGTTATTGGTGCCTGCGCCATGTCAGGAGCAAAAAACGCCATCATTTCGGATATGGGTGGCACAACCACCGACATCGCTATTGTCACCGACGGCCAACCAGAACTTGCTAGTGAAGGCGCTCGAGTAGGTGATTGGCAACCCATGGTAGAAACCGTGAAGGTCTACTCTATTGGCCTAGGTGGTGACAGTGAAGTCCGTTTTCATGGCGGCAACATCAAACTAGGGCCCCGCCGTGTGGTGCCTTTGAGCCTGTTATGTGACCAGTACCCACACATTGTGGATCGCTTGCAAGCGCATTTGAACGACATGCCAAGTCCTCGTCACAATCGCTTTGTCACCCGCCTAGAACACAATGAAGCCCTGCTCAGTCAAATGAATGATCACGAGCGTGCCGCTTGGGAGTTATTAGGCAAAGGCCCGGTTGAGCTGGAAACCTTGGTATTTGCCAATAAAGACCTAGCCAAAGCCATGGCGCGCTTAGAACGTAAAGGCATGGCCATTTATTCCGGTTTCACCCCTTCAGATGCAGCCCATGTTTTGGGCAAGAGTGATCACTGGAACACCCGGGGAGCGCAACTAGCGGCCCAGGTTTGGTCGCGCCAAATGCGTCACTTGTATGGCTTTGGCAGTTGGACTCAAGGCAATGCTGAAGAGCCCGCAGAGCGTGTTTTTACTCTTATGCATGACGCCATATGTCAGACCCTACTAGAGGCTGGTCTGCATCAAGAAAACCTGCTCAATGAAGTTCGCTCGCGCCACATTGCCGAAGTCATGGGCAAGCTGATTCTTAAGGCTGGACGTCAAGACGACAAAAACGCCCTATTTGGCATTAACTTTGCTAAGAGCCACCCTCTCGTTGCGGTGGGTGCACCTGCTGCCACCTATTACCCACGTGTGGCTGACAGCCTCAATGTGGAATTGATATTGCCCAAATATGGCCATGTGGCCAATGCTTTGGGTGCCGTCATGGGATCAGTAGTGCAACGCGCCGAAATTGCCATCACGCAGCCCACTCAAGGTATCTATCGGGTTTTCAACAAGCAATCACCTTTTGATTGTACCGACCTACAGGACGCCTTTAGCAAGGCCGAGCAACTAGTAACACAAGAGGCGACTCAATTAGCCAACAACGCCGGTGCCCAAAATATCCACGTACGCATCCGCCATAACAACAAACATGTCATATCAGAATTAGATGGCGACCTGTTTGTGGAAGCCAAAATCACGGCCATCGCTTCGGGCAAACCCAACCTAGAGGTGGCAAACAACTAAGCCCTGGGGGCTAGGCGGCCTAGCGGCCCCATATACGACTAACAACGCGGTCAAAGTCATGCCAGACATTCATAACAGCCTTACTCAATACGGCCTGAGGGTGCTCAGTTGGCAGCCTACACCGGTTGATCTGCATGCCCAATACCCTTGGGCTCAGTCCTTATTGATGGCGGGGCAAGGAGGGCAAGGTTACTGGCCAATATTGAGCCAATCGCCTGAGTTCAACGACCAGGCCAAAGACCCTATTGATCGCTGGAGCCAGCGCATTGGTGAACAACTGGCCGAGCAGTTTTATGGCTTGGCCCTTTACCCTTTCACAGGGCCACCCTACTGGCCCTTTTTAAGCTGGGCACAACAAGCTGGGGATACGGTTCCTAGCCGCTTAGGTATGCACTTACATCACGTCTATGGGCTGTGGCACAGTTACCGTTTTGCCTTGCTATTGCCAACTGGCGTGCCCACAGCTGTTGCTCAGCCAAATCAGGCCCATCAATCGCCTTGCCCAAGTTGTCTGCAACCCTGCTTGGCAACATGCCCCGTGAATGCGTTTGTTGAGGAGGGTAAATATCTGGTGGATCAATGTCGAGCCTATGTCAGCAGTAACCCACAAAGCCCCTGTTTCACCCAAGGCTGCCAATCTCGCCTGGCCTGCCCCGAGGGCCAAGGCAGCCACGAGCAGGCGCAGCACCAGTATCACATGCGCATATTTGCCAAGGCCATAGGCTGACTAAGCACCGTTTTAAACCTGTGCTGGCGATATAGTGGATGGGGAGTAAAGAGTAAGAACTGAGGATTGGTAGTATCTGCTGCCACCAATCCTCAATAGACAGCTACAAAGTTTGTGAGCAACGCCCTACTTGGCGGTCACGATAGGCATCAAACTGCATAGCAATGTTACGCAAAAACAAACGTCCCAGTTCGGTTACGGCTAAGCCACTGTCTGTGAACTCCACAAAACCGTCTGTTACCAAGGCCTGCATATCCGCAAGGGATGTCGCAAAATAATCATCAAAATCGATATTCAACTCTTTGCTCAAGGCCACAAAATCCAATTTTAGCTGGCACATTAGACGATTAATTACCGTCCGACGAATACCATCATCTTCAGTTAAAGCGATACCCTTAGCAAAAGGTAGGTGACCGGCATCCAAGGCGGCTTCATACTCATCAAGCTCTTTGATATTTTGACGATAGGCATTAGGGCTTTGCGACACAGAGGATAATCCAATTCCCAAAATGGCTTGGGCTTCTGTGACACTATAACCCTGAAAGTCACGCTTTAGCTTACCGTTGTTCCAGGCTTTGGCCAATTCATCATCATGCTTGGCAAAATGGTCTAATCCAATAAAGGCATACCCTGCAGCTTCTAAAGCGGCGCGACTATCCTGGAAAATTTCAATTTTGTCCATGGGGTTAGGAAAAACATCGCTGGCAAAAACTTTTTGTGTCGGCTTAAACCAAGGTACATGAGCATAGTTAAACAGAGCAAAACGGTCTGGCGAAAGCGTCAGAACATCTTCGATAGTTTGCTTAAAGCTATCCCTATTCTGATGGGGCAAACCATAAATTAAATCTACATTGATAGACTTAAAGCCCGCTTCGCGTAACCATTTAACCGCATTTAAGTTGCACTCCATGGGCTGAGGCCGATTAACGGCTTCTTGTACAACTGGGCTGGTATCTTGAATACCAATGGAAGCACGTTTGGCGCCTAGTCGCGCAAACGCCCATACCTGATCTTCAGTTAAAACGTCGGGAGACAATTCAACACTAATCTCGACATCCGATGTGAGTGGCAGATAGCAGCGTAGCAAAGCATTGAGGCGATCTATTTGTTTAGAGTTGAGGAAGTTTGGCGTTCCCCCACCAAAGTGAATTTGTCCAACCTTGACATCGGTAAGTTGGGAGCGCCACAAAAGCATCTCTTTGGCTAAATAATCAAGATAGCGGTCAGCCTTGTCCTGCTTGCGAGTAATAATTTTATTGCAACCACAAAACCAACACATCGTGCGACAAAAAGGCAGATGAATATAAACAGAGATGGGAGCTTGCTGGTCCTTAAGGTCCTGCAAAAAAAGACTTTCATGAAAATCATCAGCAAAATGTAACGCGCTCGGATAGGATGTGTAGCGCGGCCCTGACAAACCATATTTATCAATAAGTTTTGGAGAGACCTGAGCGGCTTTCATATTATCTAACCTTAGTATTCATGTTTTACAAAAAAAAGCCCCCTTCGCGGTAGCCAAGGGGGCCAATAAGAAGTCCGCAAGAGACAACATTGAGAGTAGTGCAATGGATGCACGTGCCTAGATTACGAGCTTATTGTAATCAATACATTGACCCTAGTCATTAGTTTGTATCTTGATCAAAATTAATTATGAAAAACGCAAAAAATCCGCCTTTTGACCAATATGGATTTCACTCCTCCCTGGTACAAGCACCACACCATTGGCACAAGTCGCCTGGGCCACTGTCCCCGCAGCCTCAGCTTTACAAGCTTTCAAGCGCAAACCACGGCTGCCCACTTCGCAGGTCGCTAGAACTAAACGTTCATGTTTGTTGGTGTTCTCCAGTTTGCGCGATACCGGCACCTTCTTCAGACCTGAAACTCGCCCCACCTGTTGTCGTAATAGCGGCTGTATGAGCCACGCAGCCACCATTAATAAGTCTTGTTTTAACAATGGTAAAACCAATACCAACTTGTCAGCAATTTCACCCAATAAAATTTGTCGGCCATCGGATAACAACACTTGGTGTAAGCCACCACTTAAACGCTGCTGCATTTGATTCCAGTCAAGCTGCTCCATTTCACCAGCAAGGACAATCAACTGCGCCGAACTTCGCTCTATCATAGTGACTAGGCTGTCACTGCATTCGCCATTTTGTGCCGGTAAGGTCTGCCATTCAACCGCCGCTCCTTGCATAGCTTGGGCCAACCAGCAATGGCAAGCTAGCGAGTCTTCACGCGTAGACGAAAATAAAGCCGCATCAACCTTTGGCAGAGCGTAAACAGATACGCTCTCCAGACCCAATTCGGCTAAGGTAGCTAGGCTAATATTATCCAAGCTTTGCCCAGCCTGCATGATGACATGCCCCTGACGCGCGAATTCGGCTTTCGTCATAATGTTCGACTTAGCAGCAACACCACCTTGCAAACGCAGTTGATAACCGGCATAAACGCACTGATCAGGGCGAATCACCGTGTCAGCACCCATCGGCAACCGAGCTCCCTGAATAATTTGTGCGGCACTGCCCATGGGTAGTTGAATCGCCGCTTCGTCCAAAGCAGGCGTGCGAGTGACCGGTATGGTCTGATCGATCATAGCGTCTTTGCTGCGGATGGCGTACCCATCGCTCATTGCCACAGCGAATGCTGGGATATCAGCAGGCACCAAGACATCTTCAGCTAGCACTCTATTGAGTGCGCTGCGCAATGTCACCTGCTCTGCGCTTATTGCTGGCGCATGCTGCATAATAAACTCTTGTGCCTGCTTGAGGGTCAAAGTATGCCCCCACTGGCTGCCCATCACTATTGCTCGCATTAATGCCATTTGCTACCCCACTATTGCCCTGTTACGCTTACTAGCGCCCAATTATTGTTTGTACCGCTACCCTGCGATTCTCAGCCACATTAAGCGCGAAGGTAGCTAGCTTAATCATGATTGGCATCAAGAGTTACATTGTCCAAGCTAAATAAAAGACAAATAATTGATCTGTCACCATACTTTGCCTGTTAAAATGGCACTGATAACGACAGTCAATTATAGAACACATAGCATTTTGTAATAACTTCCAACACATTAGGCACCACCATGCATGCTGATGCTCGGCAACAACAATTAGTAAAGCTGGCCACCTGGGCTTCTATACTCACTGCTATTTTTTTGATCATACTCAAAACTTGGGCTTGGCAAACCACCGCCAGCGTCAGCCTATTGGCATCTCTACTGGATTCGTTGATGGATGCAGCGGCTTCTATCATCAATTTTTTTGCCGTACGTTACGCCATGATGCCAGCCGACGAGGACCACCGTTTTGGCCATGGTAAAGCCGAAGCATTAGCCGGCTTGGCCCAAGCCGGGCTTATCGGTTTGTCAGTAATATGGTTATTTGTGCAGTCTGTTGATCGCATCTTGAACCCACAGGCTATTGTGCATACCGATATCGGTATTGCTATCATGCTGGTGAGCATCGTCGCTACCGCAGCCTTGGTGCTAGGCCAACGCTATGTAGTTGAGCGCACCCAATCTAACGCTGTGGCCGCTGATTCTTTACACTACCTATCTGACTTATTGATGAATGCCAGTGTCATAGTGGCCCTGTTATTAAGCGTATGGGGGTGGCAAGGTGCCGATGCCTGGCTTGCCATCGTGATTGGCTTTTATGTCTTGCACAGTGCCTGGGAAATAGGCATACAATCCATGCACCTACTACTGGACCGGGAACTAGAAGAAGCCGACCGTACTTTAATCAGTAACAGCGTGCTTCAACATGAGGGGGTGCTCGGTATGCATGACCTGCGCACGCGCCAATCGGGTTACACCAAGTTCGCCCAACTGCATTTGGAGTTACCTGACAGCATGCCTTTGATCGAGGCCCATGCCATTGCCGATGCCGTGGAAGCCAGTATTATGAATGCCATACCCAATGCCGAAGTTATCGTGCACCTAGACCCCATCAGCGTGGTACCCAATGAAGACCACGCCATGATGGATCGCGTGGTATCTATTGACAATGGTGAGCAGGAACACTGAGCCTGACACCACTGTCATGCCACACCTATAAACCCTGCTGGTTCGCCTTAAAGAATACGGGCACCAGACAGAAAATCATGACCACAAAGGCCAAGGTCCAACTAATTTGGCTAAGTATAAAACCGGCGGCCACCCATTGATCTGCCAATATGGGGGTGAATATACGCAACAAGACGGCCACTAGCATTGGCACCAATGACAGCCACAACCATAATCGCGGTTGACGCACATTACGCCCCGTATGACCAAGGCCCACTCGCAGCATCATACCCAATGTAATCATCCCCAAACCGCCCATGCTCCAAGCATGTATGCCGGAGAAGTAAAGGGACGGATACCAATAAGACAAGGACAACAATGCAGCCCCAAGTACGATCATGGCCAAGCCCAAATACAAACTCCACAAGAGTGGTACCCGCCAAATACTCTTGTCATGCCAGGTAACCAGCCGGGCCCCCAAAACCAAGACTAAAGCCGCCGCAGTCAAAGCCACCACCAACTCGCCCGGCCAGGCAAAAAATACGATCAAAAATACCAAAAAAACCACCAAGGATGCACGATCAATCCATACGGGAGATGACAATTGCACTTTGCCGCCACTAGCCGCTCGCACAAAGAAAGGATACACCCGACGCAGGAATGTGAGGAGCAAACCCACTATAGAAAATAGCCCAAGAAATACGCCACCCTCGGTCCAAGCATAAACATTGTCCACCAAGCCCAAAGCACTGGCGGAGACCATCAAATTGGCCACCAATAACAGTATAAGTTTAGCCACTATGCCGCCCTGGCGTCGTTGTTTGGCCAGCCACACAGGTCTGATGAACACGCCATTTAGAAGCGCCAGAAAGATTACATCGGCCGTGGCGCCCAGCCACAACCAGTGACCACCGAGCAACCAGCCAATGCGCGCTAGCAGCCAGGCTCCAAGCATGACCTGTAATACCTGGGGAGCCGCCGTTGGATGCCCTGTCCAATTGCCCACAGCCGTGAGTAAGAAACCCGCAATTACTGCTGTAGCGTAACCCCACAAGAGTTCATGGGCGTGCCATTGGAACAGGCTTAATTGCCCAGCATCTGGCTGCCATGACCAGGCTAAAGTTGCTAACCACACCAACATATTTACTACGGCATAGGTAGCAGCAGCGGTGAAAAACACACGAAACGCCTTACTCCAAAAGGCTTCAATTCCATGTTTGGGTTCTTCAATATTAATCATTTTGATTCCTGTTAACGAATTGGAATTGGCAAATAGGCCAAGTTAAGAGCGCGCATGGGCGCTAATAAATACGACGCTTATAAGGGGGAACACTATGCCCCAATCCTTACCCACAGACCGTGATCAATATCAATTTTACACCGACAATTTATTCGGCCCCATACCCCAAATTATTTTAGCATAGCAGCCATTGCCCCTGGTCGCTGATTTCCCTAATCTAAGCACTGACAATCACTCCCTAATAAACACTGGAGAAGTACATGAAAGTAGGATTTATCGGTTTGGGCAATGTGGGTAGCAAATTAGCTGGCAGTTTGTTGCGCAACGGCTTTGACGTTATGGTCCGCGATCTCAATCAAGACTTTGTAAATAGCTTTGTTAGTCGGGGTGCTAGTGCCGCAGACTCCCCCAAAGAAATGGCCAGCGCTTGCGATATGATAATTACTTGCTTGCCATCACCGGCGGCTTGTTCGGCAGTAATGGAGAATGCAGACGGTGTCTTGGCAGGCCTATCTGCAGGTAAGATCTGGTTGGAAATGAGCACCACGGACGAGAGTGAAGTGCGCCGCATCGGTGCATTGGTGAAAGCCAAAGGGGCCGCGCCCATCGACTGCCCTGTGTCTGGTGGCTGTCACCGTGCTGACACGGGCAACATCTCCATTTTTGCTGGTTGCAGTCGTGAGGCTTTTGAACGCGCCTTGCCAGTGCTCACCACTTTAGGACGGCGCGTGTTGCACACAGGTGATCTAGGCACAGCCTCAAAACTAAAGGTGGTCACTAATTATTTGGCGACGGCTAACCTCATATCCTTAGCCGAAGCCTTAACCGCCTGCAAAGTTATGGATTTGGACATGAATGTGACCTACGAAGCCATTAAGGCGTCTTCGGGCAACTCTTTTGTGCACGAAACCGAGTCTCAAGTGACCCTCAACGGCTCGCGCGAAATCAATTTCACTGTTGATCTGGTATTAAAGGATGTTGGCCTCTTCAATACCCTCACCAAACGAGAGGGTATGAATTTGGACCTGGCGCCACTAATCGTCGACATTTTCCAACAAGCGCAAGATAACTATGGGCCACGTGAAAAGTCCCCTAACATTATACGCCGCTATGAAGAACCCATGGGCGTCAAGGTACTAGGTAATGGCTTCCCAGGTGATCTGCTAGATGACGAGCCTGAAGAACCAGGTTACGAAGTCAAAATACCTGGCCGCCAGGATTATTGATTATTTTTTGAGTCAGGGAGCGGACAACCCAAGCCCCCTAAGTAAGACAGCATCCTCTTCTCTGACACCCTAATCTGCCACAAGGCTGCAATTGCTAGGCAGATCATGTACAATGCGCGCCTGATTAACTGTATTGATGGGATTATCATGACAGACACCACTGGCCCAAAGGCCACTACAGACGAAAAACTGCAAAAAGTCCTAGCCCGTGCTGGCATTGGTTCACGCCGTGAGATGGAACGTTGGATATCTGCCGGACGCGTCACTGTAAATGATGTCACAGCGCAACTTGGTGACCGTGTCACCTGGCGTGATAACGTCAGTGTAGACGGCAAACCGGTGCCATTGCAATCTTCCAACGATGCCGAACGTCGAGTGCTGGTTTACAACAAGCCTGAAGGCGAGATAGTGACCCGCTCTGACCCAGAAGGTCGCCCTACGGTTTTTGATAAGTTGCCACGCTTAAAAGGCGAGCGCTGGATTGCCATTGGCCGCTTGGACATCAATACTGCAGGCCTGCTGCTGTTCACTACCGACGGCGAACTAGCCAACTCTCTCATGCACCCTTCTTCGCAGATAGAGCGTGAATATGCCGTGCGTGTCATGGGCAACGTCACCATGGATAACGTTAAAGCCATGCACCAAGGTGTCTTGCTAGAAGATGGCATGGCCCGCTTTACGGATATTCAAGAATTTGGTGGTGAAGGCATCAACTCCTGGTACCACGTGGTCATCATGGAAGGCCGTAATCGCGAAGTACGTCGCTTATGGGAATCTCAAGGCTTGCGTGTTAATCGCTTGAAACGTGTACGTTTTGGCAATACCTTTCTGCCACCCGCATTACGTGCCGGCATGTGGATGGAAATGCCACAAGGTGAAGTCAACGCTCTGAGTCAATTTGCTGGTTTGCGCCCCAAAAAGGCTCCCCGCCGCTTACCCAAAGCCCAAGAAAGCTTTGATCGGCAGGCCAAGCGCCAACGCACACGCCGCCGGGTATAGCCGCACACCTAGTGCACGGTTTCTTCGTCGGTAGTTTCATCCTGCATGGCCTGAAATTCCTGCGCCATGGCTTCCAACTCTTGTTGCTCTGGCTGAACGCCACGGGCGGGCGCCATGGTTTTTTCGTCCCAGCTCTCCAACTCGTCAAGTTCTGGCAGGTCGCTGAGTTGCTGCAAGTTAAAGTGGTCCAAAAAGGCCTTGGTGGTAGCAAACAGCTCAGGCCGACCCGGCACCTCTTTGTGACCAATACTACGAATCCAGCCCCGCTCCAATAAAGTGCGCACAATATTGGAACTCACCGCCACGCCACGAATGGCTTCAATTTCACCACGGGTAATAGGTTGCTGGTAGGCAATAATAGACAAGGTTTCCAATAACGCACGGGAGTATCGTTGGGGTTTTTCTTGCCATAGCTTGGCCACCCACTTGGCATGCTCCTGACGCACTTGAAAACGGTATCCGGAAGCCACCTCCACTAGCTCAAAACCTCGCTCTGCATAACTGGACTGTAGGGTTTTAAGGGCTGCACGTATCTGCTTGCTGCCAACACCGTCGTGCTCGTCAAACACTTTACTCAATTGCTCGACATTCAAAGGCTTGTCAGCGGCCAATAATAGTGCCTCTAGTATCGGTGCCAAATTGCTGATCATATGGGCATTTCCTGATTGGGAGTGTCTTTGTGGCCACCAAGGCTGACGTGAATGGGCCCAAATTGCTGGGCTTGTACAATTTGCACTAATTTTTCTTTCACCAGCTCCATCATAGCCAAAAAAGACACCACCACTCCCATGCGCCCTTCGGCAGGCTCAAACAAATTTTGAAATTCAATGATTTGCTCGTCTTGCAGGCGGGTAATAATCTGCGTCATGCGTTCGCGGGTACTTAATGCTTCACGAGTAATATGGTGGTGTTCATACATATCACAGCGCTTTAGCACCTCACGATAGGCGCTTAAGAGGTCTGACATGTCCACCTGAGGGTGGGGGCGCGCCTGTTTAACGTCGGGCATATCCATGCTAGCGCGAAAGTGGTCACGCCCCATACGGGGTAACTCATCGACCCGTTCGGCCGCATTTTTAAAACGCTCGTATTCTTGTAATTGCCGAATCAAACGAATACGGGGATCTTCTTCGTCTTCGTCTTCGCTCTGTTGGCGCGGTAGTAGGCTGCGGCTTTTAATTTCAGCCAACATGGCGGCCATCACGAGGTATTCACCAGCCAATTCAAATTGGTGGGTATCCATGAGCTCGATATAGGCAATGTATTGTTCGGTTATCTGCGCCACATCGATATTTAAGATATCCAAATTATGGCGACGAATGAGATACAACAGCAAATCCAGAGGCCCCTCAAAGGTGGTCTCTAAAAATACTTGCAGCGCGTCCGGTGGAATATACAAATCCACGGGAATGGCAAATTGTTGGCCTTGAACGAATGCTTCCATGGGGGCTATTTTGTACTGGCTAGCGCATAACTGCAAGGGGGGGCGTCATTTGCCAACATATCACTCAAAAGAGGCCCAATGATTCCCATACAGGACGACACTTTTTAGGTAAGCGTGGATAACGCCCCAATTTAACCCAAGGGTAATCCGGAGAATGAAAATCACTGCCCACCGAGGCCATCAGCTCGTAACGTTCACATATATTAGCCAGATCTTCAGACATACCATGGGGCTGATTTCCGGTACACACTTCTAGCGCTTGGCCACCAGCGTCTTTAAAGTCTTCTATCATACGAATGCGCTTGCTGCGCGTTAGTTTGTAGCGCCCGGGATGGGCGATCACGGCAACGCCCCCCGCCTCGTTAATCCACTGCACCGTATCGGCCAAGGCAGGCCACAGACTAGATACATCGCCAACTTTACCAGCACCCAGGTATTTATCAAAGGCCGCTGAAACCGAGTTCACCATGCCTTGTTTGACCATGTAACGGGCAATATGTGGGCGCCCCACTTGATTATCACCAGCCTCGCCACAGGCTCCTTCTAAGATATTATTGAAGCCGCGTTTTTCTAGTTTATAGGCTATACGCTCTAACCTTTGCATGCGCACTGCATTTAAATGCGCTTCGGCTTTCAAAATAGCATCACTATTTATATTTATATTTAAACCAACAATATGTATACCTATTTTTGACCATTGACTAGACAGCTCAATTCCAGATATTAATTTTAGGCCCAAATTATCTATTGGTTTTAATTGGCGATGGGCTGCTACCGTATCATGGTCGGTTATAGCCAAGTGGGTAATATTACTTTCTAAAGCTAAGTTAATTAACCCTTGTGGTGATAACTTACCATCGGAACAGGTAGTGTGACAGTGTAGATCAAAATGCGGCATTTTTCGGTAGTGTTTTAATTTAAATAAAAATATATTAAAATAGACGTGTTCTTTATTATATAGCCTATAATAAAGAACACGCTACTTACTTTAGTAGCAACTAGTTAATTAATAAACATTCGCTTAGCAGCGATGCTATATATAATCTTATAGACAATTAATTAGGTATAAATCTTACCATAGATTAAGTACTTACTCGGAGAAAATATGAGTAATTTTGGTGATATTGCCCGTAATAAAAATCGCTTGCGTGCCGCATGCAAAGATTTGAGCGCAACACAAATGCAAACCATGGCCGACAATTTGGCAGAGTTCATTATTAAGCGTGCCGAAGAAGCCACCGCGGCCCAGGCTGCTGCGGCTGAACAAACAGCCAAAAAGCAAGCCATTTTAGATGCCATGCGCGCTGCCGGTCTAAGCCCCGATGATTTTATGGCCGAAGAGACACCGGTAAAAGCGAAAAAAACACGCAAGCCCGTCGCCCCTCAATACCGAATTACTGGTGACAATGGAGAGGTGCACGAATGGTCTGGTCGCGGCCGCACGCCAAAAGTGTTTCAGGCTTATTTTGATAAGGGCGGCAGCAGAGATTCTTGCCGTATTTAAAGTTAGTGGCGTAGGCTTTGGTTAATAACAAGGCCTACTCCTTAAGTATTATAATGCCAAATGCAGTATGCCTTGTTAACAAATACAATAATTACCCACCCTCTTTTAAGGAACCCAAACCTTGCACTGAGGCAAGGCATCTTCTAATAGTTCTTGGAGGATTAATTTTGCGCCACTCTCACCATGCACTAAACGAATTTCTTTTGGTTTAATATGCATTCTTTTTACAAAGTTAATTAAATCCCGCTGACCAGCATGTGCTGAATAACCAGGTAGCTCTCTTATTTTTGCCTTAATATTAATACGCTGGCCGTCCAAATAAATATAACCCCCTTTAGGGCCATACTCTAGAATTTCACGACCGGGTGTGCCCGCTGCCTGATAACCTACAAATAAAACATCTGTACGCTTGTCACCTAGTAGCTGTTTTAAATAGTTAACCATCCGGCCACCGGCACACATACCACTAGCGGCCACCACCACAGCAGGCACTTGTTCTTTGGCCACTTGTTGCACCATTTGCCTATGGGCCTCATGACTATCCACGGTAATCAACTCAGCAAAAGACAATGGATGCCGCCCTTGTCGCAAACGCTGGAGCGCCTCCTGATCCCAGTAGGCCTCCAACTGACGGTAAACATCATTAAACCCAGCCGCCAGTGGGGAATCGACAATGACTCGCAAATTGGGTAAGCGCCACTGCCGCCGTTTTTGTAATACCGCTTCTAACTCATAAAGTATTTCTTGGGTACGGCCGATACTAAAGGCTGGAATCAACACCGTCCCACCATCGGCAAAACAACGCTGCAAAGCCTCTGCTAGCTGCTCCACACGGTGTGTTCGATCACCATGGTTGCGATCACCGTAGGTGCTTTCCAATACCAAACAATCACTTCGATAAGGCGACTTAGGCGCTGGCAATAACGGCGTGTTTGGCGCACCCAAATCACCAGAAAAGGTGACTCTACTGGCCGTCTTACCGACACCTAGCTGCACCTCAACATAGGCCGAGCCCAATATGTGCCCTGCGCGCTGCAAGCGCACTTGTATTTGATGATCTACTGTTTGCCACTGCTTATAGGCCAGCGGCACAATTTGTGATAGCAGTCGCTCAAGCACAGCTTTGATGATACTTGCATTGCGGGTCACCCCCACCTTAAGCGCGTCTTCGATCACCAGGGGCAATAAAATAGCAGATGGCTTGGAACAAATAATGGGCCCCTTAAAACCCGCCGCTAACAAGTAGGGGATGCGGCCCACATGATCTACATGCACATGTGTGACCAGTAGTGCTTGTATTGACTGCACAGAAAAATCAATACCAAGCGCATCGGCATGTGCGCCCGTTGTGCTTTGCTCACTGCCCTGCAATAACCCGCAATCAATCAATACACTGCGCTTGATCTGAGAGTTACACGCAGACTGACCCTGTTTATTTGGGTAATAGGTTAATTCGTGACAAGAACCCGTGACGCCATTAATAGCGCCATGGTGGGAGATTTCGTATCGCACTGGCCGCCCCTTGTTTGCACTGGGTGCTATTCAGTATAGCGACAAATGCCAGCACAATAGTATTTAATTTGTTAAACACGCTGGCACGGCAGGAAAGCAACGCAGAAAACAGCTATTTCTTGAATACCCCTAGCAGCTCACCATCAGTGATCACCAACAAACGGGTGATTTGACGCTGTTCCATAAGGGCTAGGGCATCTTCTACGCGGGTTTCTGGAGGTACGGAGGCTGGATTGAGGCTCACAAGGTTTTCTGCAGTCTGCACAAAGACCTGTTGACCATGCTGCTCTAACGCACGACGAATATCGCCGTCAGTGACCACACCAAGCCCGGCTTCTACCTGCACGATAGCTATACCCAAACCACCCTGGCTCATGGCATTAATCAAGGACAAGACACCTTCTCCTGCATCAACCAAAGGTAGATTGCTAGTTTGCATCTCATCAGCCACACGGCGCAATAAGCGGCGCCCCAAGCTACCACCGGGGTGAAAGCGGGCAAATTCCTCAGGCGCAAAACCACGAACTTCCATCAAGGTCACGGCCAAGGCGTCACCCATGGCCAGTGTCGCTGTGGTCGAAGACGTTGGGGCCAGCTGCAACGGACAAGCTTCTTGATGCACAGCAATGTTTAAATGGCAATGGGCGGCCTTGGCCAAGCTGGAATTGGGGTTGGCCGTCATGGCGATCAGGGTATTTTGATTGTCCCGTAAGAACGGCACCAATTTGACCACTTCTTCGGTTTCACCGGAGTTAGAAATAGCCAAAAACACATCATCACTGGTGATCATGCCCAAATCACCATGGTAGGCTTCACCCGGGTGCATAAAAAAGCTGGGGGTACCCGTGCTGGCAAAGGTGGCCGCGATTTTTTTGCCAATAATGCCACTTTTGCCCATACCGCAAACCACGACCTTGCCCTTACCTGACAACATGGCCTGCACAGCACCAGAAAATTGCTGATCCAACTGGTCGGCAAGATCAGCCACCGCTTTGGCTTCGGTTGCGAATACCCTCTTGGCAATGGCTTGGTAGTCATTTTGATTCATTTAATTCGCCCGCATACTTATTTTCACTTAGGCCGAATTATTATCCGGCCTACATTTTACAATGGATTTAATTAACCAAGCCCATTACTTAAGATAGACTGCACACGCGCCACATCTTCTGGTGAATCAATACCGCCATGCAATGCGCCTTGCCAATGCATCATAGCAATAGGAATACCCAAGTACAAAGCCCGCAATTGCTCTAGTTTCTCTGACTGTTCCAAAGCACAAGGTGGCGTAGTCGATAAGCGCTTTAATTCGCACAAACGATAAGCATAGATACCGACATGGCGATAAAAGGACCCCAGGGGCCATTGACCTGCAGGCATGTCTCGTAAAAAAGGAATAGCCGAGCGTGAAAAGTACAAAGCATGGCCATTAGCATCGGTGACCAGCTTCACCACATTGGGGTTGTGCACCTCTTCTTGTTGCGCCATATCCACCATCACACTGGCCATGGTAAACGCAGCCTGCGCAGCACAAAATTGGGCAAACTGTTGTAGCAACAAAGGCTCTATAAGAGGCTCATCGCCCTGCACATTGATAATAATACTGTCATCAGGCCAAGCTAGAGAGCTGGCTAATTCGGCGGTACGATCTGTGCCGCTTGCATGATCGGTGCGGGTCATGGCCACTTGGCAGCTGGCCTCATGTACCACATCATAGATACGCTGATCATCCGTTGCTACCCACACATCCGCCGTTGGCAAAGCGGCCTGCACACGCTGCACCACGCGCAATACCATGGGCACACCCAATAAATCCACCAAGGGCTTGCCAGGCAAGCGCGTGGACGCATAACGGGCAGGAATAACGACTTTTAACTTGCTCATATTGTTGTTTACCGGGGTCTGAACCACACCTACTGTACCGCACCAAATAATCCGGCATACATTTCTTCCAAACCAATACCCTGCTCCAGCAATACATGTTCGGCTACCTCACGGGCCACACCATGACCACCAACAGCCCGAGTAATATGCTGAGCCGCCTCCATAGCCAAAGCATGGGCATCCGCTGGCGCATAAGCCACGCCGACAGCCTGCATTATCGCCACGTCGATGACATCATCTCCTACAAATACCACGGACTCCAAGCCATAGTCTTTGTCCGCCAGCCACGCTTGAATGGCACCCAGCTTGTCACTGCAGCCGGTAATCGCCACGTCAAACTGGAGTTGCTCTACCCGCACATCCAGCGCGGCACTGGCTTTGCCCGACACAATACCCACCTGCAGGCCATATTTCTTCAACAAGGCGACGGCCACGCCGTCTTTGGCATTAAAGCCCTTGAATGCTTCACCCTGTGGGCCTATCCACAAGGTGCCATCCGTAAGGACACCGTCGACATCAAATAAGACCAATCGTGTTTGCAAACTCATTCTCCCTAGTAGGAATGTCATAACCCAATTAGGTAATTACTAACTCAGGCAAACTTTTAATACAGTCATCCACGGCCTTAATTTGAGCCAAAAACGGCTCCAGCTGATCCAGGGGCAAAGCACTGGGACCGTCACACCGAGCCACATCTGGATTGGGGTGGGCTTCCAGAAACAAACCAGCCAAACCCACGGCCATACCCGCTCGTGCTAAATCAGGTAACTGATGACGACGACCACCGCTGGCCTCCCCCATGGGGTCACGACACTGCAGAGCATGGGTGGCATCAAAAATAATCGGAGCGTTATTAGTGACCTGCTTCATAACACCAAGACCCAGCATATCCACCACCAGATTATCATAGCCAAAACTGCTGCCCCGTTCACACAAAATGATCTGATCATTGCCATTTTCACGGCACTTGGTGACGATATGCTTAATCTGACCGGGGCTCATAAACTGGGGTTTTTTTACATTCACAGGTTTCCCCGCCTTGGCAATGGCCGCCACCAGATCCGTTTGCCGAGCTAAAAACGCCGGGATCTGCAATACATCAGCCACCTCGGCCACTGCAGATACCTGCTCGATCTCATGCACATCGGTAATCACTGGACAACCAAATTCGCGTTTCACCGCAGCAAATATTTCCATGCCCTCCTGCAGCCCCACCCCACGGTAGGAGTCCATAGAAGAACGATTGGCCTTATCAAAAGAGGCCTTGAACACATAGGGAATACCCAGCTTTTGTGTCACCTTCACATAGTGCTCACATACAGACAGGGTCAGGTCTAGGTTTTCCAATACATTGAGGCCACCAAATAACACCATAGGGGCGTTGTTGGCGAGGGTGATGTTGTTGAATTGCAGCATATTCATTTTTCAAAAAATAGAATTCGCACCATTATAGCGAGACCTTTGATGAACAACCACTGGAATACCGGTAGCAACGCAACAAAACAACTTCCATCGTATTTTTCATCACCATTGAACTCATATCAAAAACAACAATACTGGACTCTATGTTACAATCCGATGCTTGTTAACACTTGGCTTGCGGCACAATGAATGACTCACTGAAAGTACTCTTGCTCAGCAACTACGAACACCTCGATTACACCCACTTTTTCCCTAATGGCAAAATGCGTTATGGCAATATTAAATACGTCACAACCCCAGATAACAATATAGATGCCGTCGTTATCTGTAATCACAGCAAAGAGAAAGTATCGGTATTAGTAGCCCCAGAAAATATTTTTCATATCCACCAAGAACCCGGTGATAAGCTTTACCATGGTTTTATGTTTAACTCGGTGGTGGGAAAAAAGTGCGGTCATCTGGAACTGTGTGATATTAAGAGCCACCCCTGTTTAAACTGGCTCGTCAACAAGACCTACGATGAGTTAGTTAGCCTTAATACAGACAAAGACATTGTTTGGCCCCATAAAACCGAACACTTTTCAGCTGTAATCAGTGGTCATAACGCACTGCCGGGGCATTATCAACGTCTAAAAATGCTTGATAAGATTTTGTCTCAATGCGATATAGCATTATTTGGCAAACGCCATAACTTTATTCCCGATAAATGGGATGCCTTGTATCCATATAAATACTCTCTGGCTATGGAAAACTCCAGCCAGCATGACTACTGGACAGAAAAAATTATGGATTGTTTTTTGGCATGCACTATGCCGGTTTATAGTGGCTGCTCTAATATTGGCAAATATTTCCCAAAAAATAGTTATATAGAGCTGGATATCAACAATATTAATTACAGTATGAAAGCCATGAAAGAAAAAATACAGGGGGGGTTTTTTGAGGAAAACTACGAGCTTATTATTGAAGCCAGAGATCTATGTTTGCATAAATATGCCACATCTCCAGCCATTACTGATTTAGTAAATAATAATATCACTGAACATACAAAACAAACGTTGACGATATTGCCATTCAAAAGATCCCTAACAACCGACCTAAAACGAAAAATAACCCGTAATAAAATCGCTCACTGGCTGGCAGACCGAAACCAAAATTAACCTTAGGAAAGGTCTTTAAAATTTGCCGTTGTGAAGAACACAATGAGAATACAGACCCTGATACATGGCATTTAATGAAATTAACTGCCTTTTCATTTGAAACAACAAGTTTAGCAGAAGCTCCTTGGTAGATTATGGCAAATGGCTCTGGTTAACAGGTAGTGTCACAAAGCCAGCAGCAATGGTTTGCGCACGATTATAGACAAACAGAGCTATAGGAGCGTAATTGAGTTCCATAAAGGCCTATGTAAAAGGTAATGATCAAAGGCGGGAGTAAACCGCATAGGTTTCCTGAGCACACTTATCCCAACTGAATTGTTTAATTCTCTTGTCTCCCAGGCTAACAAGTTGCTGGGCGTAGTGCTCATCCGACAGCACCTTCTCTATGGAAGCGGCTATGTCTTCAGGTTCAGACGGATTAAAAAACTCCCCTGCTGACCCAATAACTTCGGGCATGGAACTAATGTCGCTACTGACAACAGGACACCCACAAGCCATAGCCTCCAAAGGAGGAATACCAAAGCCTTCGTACAGTGAGGGAAAAACAAATGCCGCGGCATGTTGCAATAAACTATACAACAAATCATCACTGCCACCTAACTGCACAAACTGTTTTTCTGACAAACCAATTTGCTTCATTTCAGACAATTCAGAGGCAGTAAACGCGCCCCCACCAAAACAAACTACCCTAACGCTATTACGCAATGTAGTTGAACAGGCAATGGCTTTCATTAATCCAGTAAAATTCTTATACCCACCACGTTGACCAATATACATTAAGTAAGGCGAATCAATATTTGGTAGCTCGCCTTTAGATGGAATACTTGCTAACGGTAATCCACTACCCAAATGGACCACGGTCACCTTGTCCTCTGATATATCAAGCAATCTCAGTAAATCCATCTTGGTATTTTCAGAAATACAAATAACATGATCCGCCCTCTTCAGCGCAGAGGCCTTCTTAAGCGCCATTTCACTAGGGTTTCTAAATGACTCCGGGTACAGCTCGGGTATCATGTCATAAACAGTCATGATGGTTTTTTGTGTTCCAGGAAGCGATGCCGTTTTGCTAAAAAAAGTCTCATGCACTATATCTGGCGCCCAGTTTTTCAGCATTTTTTTTGCCGATATTGTGTTGTAAGTGGTCGCTACAGTTTTAAGCCCTTTGGGATATCTATCTATATACTTCCCCTGCACATATTGCGGCGCCAATTTGGAAAGATAATAGTTAACATGCAAAGGCGCTACGACTTTGCTTTCAGCGTCATAATGGCCTAAATGCTCAACAAGATTAGCAAAATAACGAGAAATTCCGCCAAAAGATTGACGGCAGAATATTTGATGATCAAATGCAATTTTCATAGCCTAGTTATCCGACAACTCCAAAAAATCACTCCAGGTTTTCGAAGACAGCCTACGTTTTACAAAGAAGCTATATAGTTTATTAAGCTTAATCATCACTTTCCACGAAAATGGGCTCACTGCTTTATCGCTAAACAAATGGTAATTTCGACCATCAGTAACCAAATGCTTCCCCATTTTTTTGGCCATGTGTTGCAATGTTTTTACTCGGAAAAAACCAATGTGTTGTCCATGCTCTTGCCCATAATACCACCAGTCTCGGTGTGCTGGAGACGGGCGACGAATCAATTCAGTAGATAAAAGCACATTTGGCGCATGTTCGAGCATACCTTTCAACTCTTCAAGCGGGTATTCAAAATGCTCAAACGCCTCAAATGCGGAAACTAATTGATAACTCGTGGCTTTATGCTCAAAACCCTTTGCTACTAAGTTTTCGCAATACTTATCAAACCACCTTGCATCAACACCTACATCGCGTAATAGCCGAACCAGAATACCCCAGCCTCCGGCATAATCCAGCACTTTGCCATGAACGTTGTTTAACAAGTATAAAACCCCTAAAACTAGCCTACAATTGCTCAGATTCCGCCGCATGACACCCGTATCAGAGTCGTTGATTGCACTAGAGTACGCAACATCCAGCCAATGCGGCGACTGCGTTTGAACATAGTCACAATTAGGGCATTCAAAATAGTCTACAGGAACACCTATAAGTTCTGCTGACCACAAGAAATTTGTGGGGCTTGAACAGACTCGGCAATAGGATTGATTTTCAGGCATCCTATACTGCTCCTTGCTGTTGGTTGGACACTACCATCTGCTTAACCACATCGTGCATTTTGTACTTGGCCCTCCACCCCAAAACATCCTGTGCTTTAGAAGGGTTGCCACAGCTATAGGGTAAATCACTAGGCCGCAATAGCGCATTATCAAATTCAACATGTTCTAACCAATTCAAATCCACACTAGAAAACGCAAAGGCAACAAACTCTTCTAATGAATGTGCCTGACCAGAAGCAATAACAAAGTCATCTGGGTCTTCTAACTGCAACATACGCCACATGGCTTCAACATATTCAGGAGCCCAGCCCCAGTCCCTATAAATATCTAGCTTACCAAGCTTCAATTTTTCATCACTGCCTTGGGCTATTCGACATACAGCATTAACAATTTTTTGCGTGACAAATCTATCCGGGCGTAAGGGAGAATCATGGTTGAACAATATGCCAGAACACGCGTATATTCCATATGATTCGCGATAATTTGCCACCGCCCAATGAGAAGCCGATTTGGCTACAGCATAAGGACTTCTGGGCATGAAGGGTGTTGTCTCTGATGCAGCCTCCCCTTTGGTATCCCCAAAACACTCACTTGAACCGGCGTTGTAAAAACGGACTTCAAGATCTAAAAAACGAATAGCTTCTAATAAATTTAACGTGCCAACATTAATACTCTCGAAGGTTTCCACGGGTTGCTCAAAAGATAGACCTACCGAAGTTTGCCCGGCTAAATTATATATTTCATCCGGCTTAACCACCGATAACACTTGTAGCACACTACGAAAATCATTTAGAGCCATCGACTTCAACTGAACTAGATGGTCGATCCCCAATCTTCTCAAACCACTAAAGTGATTAATAGCAGCATCGCGTGAAGTACCCACAACAATATAGCCTTTATCCAGCAGCAGTTGGGCCAAATAAGCCCCGTCTTGTCCTGATATTCCACAAACAAGAGCTATTTTTGATTGCTTATTACCGACCATACAAATCCTCCAAACGCTCAATATCATCCTCGCCCAAATAACTGCCCGATTGCACCTCAATCAGCTGTAACGGCCTTTGTGTGTTATTAGCAAGGCTATGCACGGCGGTTTTAGGAATATAAATGGAGTTATTGGTTTCCAGCGTATGCTCTTCACCATCCAAGTGCACCGTGGCTGTGCCGTCCACCACCACCCAATGCTCAGCTCGGTATTGATGGCGCTGCAGGCTGAGCTTGGCACCTGAATTTACCGTGATATGTTTAACCTGATAATTTTTACCATGATCAACACTGTCATAGCTACCCCAGGGCCGATAAACTTCACGGTGGTGATCTAGTTCTTCCCGATTGCTTAGCTGTTTTACCAAGTCTTTTATTTTCTGCGACTGGGCCAAATTAGCCACCAAAACAGCGTCCTTGGTTTCCACAATAGCCAGATTATCCACCCCCAAGGTAGCCACCAGCTTGCTACTAGAATGAATCAGACAATTCTTAGTCATCATAGTTTCCACGTCGCCAGTAATAACATTGCCATTTTTATCCGCAGAGTTAGCCGCTTTTAATGCAGCCAGATCACCCACATCACTCCAGCCACAATCCATGGGTACTACCGCCGCTTTGCTCGTGCGTTCCATCATGGCGTAATCAATGGAAATGTCCTCACACTGGGCAAACACCTCTTCTGGCAAACGTACAAAGTCCAGATCGGTAAAGCTTTGCGCCACAACTGTTTTACACCGTTCAAGTAACTTTGGACAATATAACGCTGCTTCAGTTAGCAAGGTACTGGGGCGAGCAATAAACATACCGCTATTCCACAGATAATGGCCACTGGTAAGGTATTGTTTGGCCACCGACTCATCCGGCTTTTCCACAAACTGGGCAACACTGTAGCCATGACTAAGTTCAGATCCTGTTTGAATATAGCCATAACCTGTACAAGCAAAGGTGGGTTTGATTCCCAAGGTAACAATCAGGCCCTGCTCAGCCAAGCCGTGCGCCTTTAGCAAAGCCCCTTGAAAGGCCTTGGTATCCGCAATAGCATGATCCGCGGCTAACAGCAGCATGGGCTGATCATTGTTTAAAGCTTGCAAGCGCAAAGCCGCCACTATAACCGCTGGCGCTGTGTTGCGGCCACAGGGCTCCAAAACGATATCAAAACCCGCACCTTTGCTGGCAGTAGCAACAGAACCCTGTGCCAACACCTGCCTGACTTGCTCAGCGGCCAAAAAACGATGGTCCTGATTACAAATTAGCTGGCCATGGGACAAATCCAAACCCCGTAAACGACTGATGGTCTGCTGCAACATGGAGCCATTTTCTGGGGAGGCCACTAAAGCCTGAAACTGCTTGGGAAAAGTGGCCCGCGACAAAGGCCATAAACGGCTACCGACACCGCCTGCCATAATCACCGGATTAAAAGAGGGTTTATCCATCATTACTATCTCTAAAAACAACCATGTTTACTAACGCTTCTTCCTACAGGTCATTAGACCCAAAAAAAAACCACTAACTTTCCCTTAAATGCTTTTCGTTAGCCAAAAACCAGCCATAGGTATGCGCCAAACCCTCTTTAAAACCAATAGAGGATTCCCAACCCAGATTTTTTAACCTTGCTACCGACAACAACTTGCGTGGCGCGCCGTCAGGCTTACTGGTATCAAATTGCAGCTGCCCCTTAAAGCCCACTACCGCGGCCATGGTTTCAGCCAGCTCCCCAATGGTGCAATCCTCACCTGTGCCCACATTAATATGGGAGCACATGGCATCGGGTACCGCCTGAGCAAATGTGGCTGGCGGCAAGTTCATCACATGCACACAGGCCGCGGCCATATCATCCACATGCAAAAACTCACGCATGGGCTTGCCCGTACCCCAAATCACGACCTGCTCAGCACCGGCTTGTTTGGCTTCATGAAAACGGCGCATCATGGCGGGAATGACATGGGAATTCTCGGGATGAAAGTTATCATTAGGCCCATACAAATTAGTGGGCATCACAGAACGATAATCCACCCCATACTGGCGGTTATAAGACTCACACAACTTAATGCCGGCTATTTTGGCAATGGCATAAGGTTCATTAGTGGGTTCTAGCTGGCCCGTTAACAAACTGGTTTCTTGCATGGGCTGGGCAGCCAATTTAGGGTAAATACAGGAGCTGCCCAAGAACAACAACTTCTGCACACCATTAGTATAGGCGCTGTTGATGACATTATTCTGAATTTGCAAATTCACAGCTATAAAATCGGCTGGGTAGGTATTGTTAGCCTGTATCCCCCCTACCTTGGCCGCCGCCAGGTATACCTGATCGGGTTGATGCTCAGCAAACCAGCGAGCCACAGCGGCAGAGTCGGACAAGTCCAGTTGATCACGACCTGCCAATAACAGTTCTACCCCTTCTTGCTGGGCTAGTTGGCGCACAATGGCCGAACCCACCATGCCCTTATTGCCGGCGACAAATACTTTGCTCATATTAACTTTCACGCGCCACCGGGACCTTATAGCCATGGGCTTTTAGTAAGGCTTTTTGCTTGGCTTGGTCCAGATCATTGGCAACCATCTCGGCACACATGGCTTCCACAGTGATTTCTGGCACCCAACCCAGCTTGTCTTTGGCTTTGCTAGGATCACCTAACAGCGTTTCCACCTCGGCTGGGCGGAAATAACGCGGATTAACCCGCACAACAACATCCCCCACCTTCAGTGCTGGCGCCCTATCACCTTCTATGGCGGCAATGGTGCCTATCTCTTCCACGCCTGCACCAGAAAAGGCCAGTGTTAACCCAAGCTCTAGGGCCGACAGCCGCACAAAATCCCGCACAGAAATCTGCTTGCCGGTAGCAATAACAAAATCTTCAGGCCGCTCTTGCTGCAACATCATCCATTGCATACGCACATAGTCTTTGGCATGGCCCCAATCACGCAACGCATCCATATTGCCCAGATACAAACAGGGATCCAAACCCTGAGCGATATTGGCCAAGCCGCGGGTAATTTTGCGCGTCACAAAGGTTTCCCCCCGCCGCTCGGATTCATGGTTAAACAAAATACCATTACAGGCATACATGCCATAAGATTCACGATAGTTTACTGTAATCCAATAGGCATATAACTTGGCCACGGCATAAGGTGAACGGGGATAAAACGGCGTGGTTTCCTTTTGCGGTGTTTCTTGTACCAAACCATACAGTTCAGACGTGGAGGCCTGATAGAAACGGGTTTTCTTTTCCAAACCCAAAAAGCGAATAGCTTCCAAAATACGCAAAGTGCCTAAACCATCCACATCCGCCGTGTACTCAGGTGACTCAAAGGACACCGCCACATGGGATTGTGCTGCCAAATTATAGACTTCATCGGGCTGCACTTCTTGAATAATACGGGTCAAATTAGACGAATCAGATAAATCCCCATAATGCAGATGGAAACGTGTGTTACTAATGAGCGGATCTTCATAGATATGATCAATGCGTTCTGTATTAAACGAGGAGGCACGGCGTTTAATACCGTGCACTTCATAGCCTTTTTCCAACAGCAACTCAGCCAAATAGGAGCCATCTTGGCCAGTAATGCCAGTGATCAGGGCTTTTTTCATAAAGTTTGTTCCATCAAGCTAGTATTAAGAGGACATGATAACGACTTGTGGAATAGACCTCAAAGACTTCTCAACATATCTTCAAGATTAAGGGAGGGGGAAGAATTGAAGTAGGTGACAAAACATGTGATAAGGGGGTTTATCACTAATTAGATATTCCATTAGCTATAAAGCTACCCACTTTACTAATATTCTGCCAAAGAAGCGCCCGAGGAACTGACACATCCATAGCCTTCATGCAACGCGCAAGCAACCCATTCGCCTCACCTAACATTCCCATCACCTTGGCAAGGTCTTTTAAGATGGCTTCACCATAGGCTGCCTCAGCCTTTGTTGTCGCCTCGGCAAATTCGGGCTTGCTGAGATTAAGCATGGCCAGGTCTATTACATCTCGACAGTGCATACCCATATCCAAGCCTCGATCAGAGTTAGCGAGTAGCTTACTGGCAGCCATATCTAACTTGGTCAATGTGGCGACCCCTAAAATACTGTCTTTCTTTCCAGGCTTAGCTAAACCAATTCGCCCTTCAAGGACCATCTGGAACTTGATTGGTTTTCCTTCCACAAATACTTTGGTTCGGATACCGTACTGATCACTGCGAATATCTAACGTTTGAAGTTGGCCGGCAGCGGTGCTTTTCATTAGGGCTTGAAGACCCTGTTCACGGACTAAATTGCGCAGGTACCGGTATGACGATAAGTCGGAGACCAAAAAGTCAATATCAACCGACTCACGGTACTCACCATATCGCAGAGCAATGGCTGTGCCCCCAGCAAAAAGGCAGTTATGTCGCTTAAGGAGATCGGCATCCAGTGACTCAAGCACTTTTGCAATTCGTTGGTGATGAAGACGGGTAAACATCAAGACACCGCTCCCTCAAAAGCAACGCCAAGTAGTTCGATAAGCTTCTGCTCACTGTCACTCAGGTTTTCGATATCCAAGAAGCGCTTGTTGCGCTCATAGATTGAGTGGGCCTCAACTAGAGACATCTCATCAACCCCCTGCACATGCCATGCAAGCTCCTTTAACTGGGGATAGTCTGAGAGTGACAGTCGAACCGGCAGTTTGCCCACGTCGTTTCCATTAGCCTCGTTCCCTCTGTTCCCTTCTGCAGACAGGTGCAGCTTCAAATCTAAAGCGCTGGCTACATTCAGGTAGGCGCCCATACTCACAGTGGGCTCTCCCTTTTCAATACGGTGTAGCGTCACCCGAGAAATGCCCGCTGTCTGGGCGGCGGCGTTTGCCGTGATCTTAAATGACTTACGATGCTGCCTTATCAACTGGCCAATATCGGCTAGCTGAATGATCGCGTCATTTGATATTTTCTCTATATTTCTCTTCATAATGTTTCATATAGTATACATATATATCACAATGTAAATTATATGAAACATTTTTTAGCTATTAATCAGTTTAGATACTTACAGCAATTGATAAGCCAAACATCGAGCTCCATGAGATGTAACGTATTTACACAGTCACTCGGCGAAGCCATTGAGCAAGATCAGCCTCGTCAAGCTTGGATTGCGACAGTAACACTATTTTTTGCCCCACCGCCTCTACATTCCAGATAGCATTAATGCCATTTAAATCGAGAATGAGGTCCATCACCTGAAATGCTGTTCGTTTATTTCCGTCATTAAAACAATGAGCCTGAGAAATGGCTGTTGCGTAGGACGCTGCCAGCGAATAAATATCCTCTATGAGGCCATAGTTAAGCCGGTTGTCTACTCTTGACAACGCGCCTTCAAGTGACTTATCGCCAGCTATGCCTTGAAGCTCATTGGGTGCTAACACCTCATCATGAATCGCAATAATGTGATCAACCGATAGAAGTAAAAAGCTCATTTGTCTTTCAGGTAATCCAGTACCGGCTGGGTGAATGCCTTACGGGAATTTAGACTGTGTCTTATTTCTTCAATCGATGCCGTGCGATGCGGCTCATTGGAGATCGCCTCAGCGGGTACAAAATAACCGACCAGGGCTGAATTTTTTAAGACTGCCACAGGCTCCCCGCCTGATTTTTCAAGCACCTTGTGAGGCTCTCGCATCTCGGTCATGGATGCAATATTTCGGGTCAATAACGTCGCCATAGCAAACCTCTGATTAAGCAATAGGTCTTTAAATGTACATTAAAATATATATTTTATCTACTATAAACTTTTTGTCTATTACAATTGATAACTGGGAGCATCATAGTTCAATATAGGTCCGATTCGTTATATGTCGAATATTTTAATATTTTTCGACATTTACTGTTGATATGTCGATAGAGTCGACATAATATTGGAACATGTTTAAAAAATACATATATATAAACATATGACAGAATTTGATCCAGCTAGACCCTATAATCGATTGCCTCTACTTCCCCCTCAGGGGGACATGGAGAGTAAGGCTATTCTCAAGAAATGTGTCACGGCGCGTGCAGCATTGGCCGCGTTAAAACAGGCGGGTGGGTTGATCCCTAACCAAACGGTTTTGATTAATACCATTCCGCTTCTAGAAGCGCGAGACAGTTCGAAAATCGAGAATATTGTTACTACGACAGATAAGCTTTTTCAGTATGTCGAGCAACAGGAAAATCAGGCCGACTCAGCCACAAAAGAAGCGCTGCGTTATCGCACTGCTCTTTATCAAGGTTATCAAGCGCTAAAAGATCGCCCTTTGTGCACAGCCACAGCGGTGGAAGTTTGTACCACAATAAAAGCTGTGGATATGGATATTCGGCGTGTTCCTGGCACGACCCTAGTCAATGATGTTACTGGTAAAACCATCTATACGCCACCTGAAGGCGAAGCCCTTTTGCGGGAACTTATGGCAAACTGGGAGCAATTCGCCCATAACCATTCTCAGATCGAAATTCTGGTACGTATGGCCATTAGCCACTACCAGTTCGAGGCAATCCACCCATTCACAGATGGTAATGGGCGTACTGGTCGTGTGCTCAATTTATTATTCCTCATTGAACAGGGTTTACTGGATAACCCTATACTGTATCTCAGTCGCTATATAATCCAGCATAAGGCAGAGTATTATCAGTATTTGCTGGATGTCACTACAAATCAGCAGTGGGAACAATGGATACTTTATATGTTGGATGCTGTGGAAGAGACAGCTGATTGGACGCGTGAGAAGATTGTTGCTATCCGAGACTTGATGGATCACACGGCCGGCTTTGTACGCGATAAACTGCCATCGATTTACAGCCGTGAACTTGTTGAGCAGACTTTTATGCAGCCCTATTGCCGCATTACTAATCTTGTTGATGCCAATCTTGCCAAACGACAAACTGCATCAACTTATCTAAAACAATTGTGTGACATAGGCCTGTTAAAAGAAGTTAAGGTCGGGCGAGAAAAGCTATTCATCCACCCTAAACTGATGCGCTTATTAACCCAGGATAACAATGAGTTTGAACAATACAGATAATCAATATAGCGGCATGGTGAGCTAGCGACTAACGCATGGAATAATAGCTTAATGGGCGGTAAGAGTGACTAGTAGCTGATAACAGTATTTATCGTAGATTAGAAAGAAAATAAGAAATGGGTTCGTTTTGTGACTTTTTACGCCGACCGAATGGCCTTGGCGAGGCGGGAAATGGCATTTTGCTGATAACGAATTAACTTGTGGCAATCGGCGGTACGACGAAACACCGGGCCACCTTGACGACGTTCATCACGCTGCATACGGGCCAATACCCGCACCATCCTTCGGCTATCCGCGGGGGTCACAGAGGTCCCCTCGGCCATATGATTGAGCGCCTTATAGGCCTCCTTCATACTCCTCTCCCAAAGAGAGGCATCCACAGGCTCAGGATTACGATAGGTCTCATAATACGCATCCATCACACGGCGGTAATGGAGCAGACTAGCGGCAATATCAGCGGCCACAAAAGGGGAATACCCTGCTTCGATTAACAACGATTTTAACGCTTGGTAAGCATCGGAGGATTCAAAATCAACCGCCACATTCAAGCCATGCTTACGGGCATTCTGGCTGCTCGCCAACTTGCCCTCATCGGTTTTAGGCCCCGTTGAGCGTTGTGCATTGCGACGATTGGCCAGGATCTTAGGACGACGTGGCATTACTTGATATCAGTTGTCATCACTTGGTATCGATCGCGAGGGCTTTCTTTTCAAGCTCGGCCAATTCCAGATCCATGCGTTTAATCAATCTGGACTTAAAATCCACCGCATCAATACTCTTTTGCAGATGGCGCATAGTCTGATATTGACGATGAATCAACTCATCCGCCATCTTGATATGCTTGGCTGCATTCTTAAAACCGCGTACTCGTAGATCAGATAAAGTTAACTTAGCCTGCTCCAACACCTCTTCAACCCATTCCTTGTCCTCTTCACTAGCGTTCCCAGCAAGGTAATCATCAAGAGCCATGGAGACCAAATGATAATCATAGATCTCTGTATAACTGTCACCCTTAGCTAATATCCTCGCCATCGACTCATGCAGCAAGAGTTCTTTATCCACCGTATGCCGTTTAATCCACCAAAGGCATTCATTGAGTTGAGTGACTAACGCCACATTCAGTGGGGAGGGATTGTCTAATTCAGAGAGCAAGCCTTGCAGGCTGGATTGAAATTCCGCCTCAGACTCATTGGGTAAAAGCCTGGGACTGGATAATAAAGAGGTCAAGGATTTGACTGCATCATTCAATATAAACACCTCCGTTGTGACTATAAAGATTGGTGAAAGCTATATTTTAAAGACCATTTAGGTATCGCGTTT
>ERZ1046367.148-NODE-148-length-55900-cov-7.203438_pt1 | contig 55900 bp, 53 predicted proteins | sample MGYA00383091_ERZ1046367 | MGnify/ENA primary metagenome ERZ1046367 (study PRJEB29581, sample SAMEA5548361) | metagenome | biome: marine; feature: coastal; material: water | depth 50 m | study: Short-term variability in the microbial, nano- and picoplankton... | reverse complement strand
AGCCTTGTGATGCTGCTTTGGCGTGCGCAGCCACGCGCAGAGCCAAAGCCGCAAACCGTGTAACAGCGGCGGCCTACTCACCCTTTTTCTGGTTAAAAATGGGTCAAAATCCGATACCAGTATCACGTCAGTATCGCGGCTGTATCGCAGAGGTGGCAAAAACGTGTTGTTGCGCGCTTACGCTGCGGGATCGGTGCCGGGTTCCGCGCTAAAGGACACCTCGGCAAAAGCAGAAAGGATAATAGCGGCGGCGCCCAGCCATTGCAGCGGCGCCATCTGCTCGTCCGGCAAAAGGATCGAGGCGCTGATGATCGCCACCAAAACCTCGGACATCATCAAAATCCCAACCCGCCCGGGAAACAGGATTTGCGAAATGATGAAAATCAGTAAAACAGACGGCAGTAAAACAAACACAGAGGTGAAAAATGCCAAGGCAAACCCCGCCTTTAAACTGTCCAAATCTGGCGTTGGATACTCAAATAGTGCCAGCCCAAGCCCAAGACCCACTAAAGTGGTAACCATCAGTTGCACTGAAGTGATGGTCAGCGTCGGGCTTCCGGGCCATCGTTTCAAACTGGCAGCGCCCACCGCCCAAAACACACCCGACATCAGCGAGCATAGATCACCGATATTGATCGACCCGTTGAAGCCTTGGTCCGTCCTGAGCAATAAAAAGCACCCCAGTAACCCGCATAGGATTGCCAGAATGCGCAGCGCCGTAACCCGCTCGGAAAGCCAGATCATTCCGATTATGGTCGACCAGATCGGGGTGAGGTAAAACAGCAGGGTCGCGCGCACCACCGATGTGGCCACAAGGCCTGTGGCATAAAGCGCCAAACCAATGCCCAAGATCACGCCCGCAAATACAGCCGGCCCAAAGTTGACATGCAGGCTGCGGCGCCAGATGAAGAGGGCAGGAACCAGCACCAGAAGCGGGCAGGCATTGAAATAGGCAATCGACCAAGGCCCCATGACACCCAATTGCTCTAGACCGCGGATGGGAACCCAATACAGCCCCCAGACGGCAGCCGCTAAAAAAATGATAATGCTGAGCGAGCGATCAGAATATCGAGAAATAGTCCAACTGATCATTCAGCAGCCACTTTCTGGCCAATTTTGATTGGCATAGGGATCATTTTCATCGGCCTGAAACTCTGCAAACCACTCTTTCACGTCGGGCATTACGTTTTGACCGGAAAAATAACTTTCGATGATTGCATTCAGCTTTTCGCCCCCAAAAGATGGCGAATGACCTGCGTGAATGACCTTGGCGCCAAGCCGTTGCAAGCGCGCAAGCGTGTGGCGATAAATCTGCTTGTCCGAATGGGGATGACTGTCCAACAGCGCGCCGTCATAAACCGCATCGCCTGAAAACAATGTGGCAGATTTTAAATCATATAGCCCAATGGATCCGGGCGAATGACCGGGCAAGTGCAACACCTGAAACGCGCGATCCCCAAGATCAATGACATCGCCTTCGTCTATATATCCGGTCAGCGGCGCAGGGGTTATAGAATATGTCTGGCGGTCGAAATCGCCATGTCTCTGCGGGCATATAAAATCAATCTCTGTCCATGCCCCTTGAAACAGAACCGCCTCACGCCCGCCTTGGGCAAAGGCATCGGCTTCAAGCCTGTGGCCCAGCCGGCAGTCAAATTCATGCAGGCTGCCGCTATGATCGAAATGCGAATGCGTGGCGATGGCTTTTAGGGGCTTTTCCGTTGAGTGCGCAATGTAACTTTTTAGCGGGTTCAGCCCCATGCCGGTGTCAATCACCAGATCGCAATCACGGCCGCGCACATGCCAGATGTTGCATCGCATGAAATTGGCCACACCAGTTTCCTGGATACAGGTTACTCCGGGGGCCACAGGTATGGTTATAAGGCTCATGGCCGCACCATTCTAAGCAGCTGTTTTAATGGAATATAAACGCGATCTTGCATGAAATACAGCCCAGATATATTTCCCGCCAGTTTTGTCTGGTGTGGATGTCTGGTTACTGTTTTCCGGCATGGGCACAAATGCAAGCAAAAACTAGGTTCTTAAAATCAAATAATCGGCGAAATTGGCAGCAAAAACAATGCTTTTGCTGCTCTAGTCATTGATTTGGCTCTCGGTTTAGGCCGCCTGAACGTTCTGTGCTTCGGTTAGAATTGTAAACAGGGTTGAGCTGTCCGGGTTGGCCCGCAGTTTACTGCGCAGCATCGGATCACGCAATGTCCGAGACACCAGCGCCAGCGCTTTTAAATGCTCGACCCCGGCAGTTTCCGGCGCAAAGAGCGCAAAAATAAGATCCACAGGTTGTTGATCCACTGCTTCAAAATCAACCGGCTTTTCCAACAGGATAAATGTCCCAACCACACGGTCGATCTGTGTAGATCGTGCATGCGGCAAAGCCACCCCGCTGCCAACCCCGGTTGGCCCAAGAGTTTCACGCTCTTGAAGGGTCTCAACAGTCTTTGATACATCCAGCCCATGAACGGACTGGGCCAATTCGCCAATTGTGTGCAACAGCCGTTTTTTGCTCGATACTGTAGAAATAACTTTTACAGCCTCTGGTTTGAGCAAATTAAACAATTCCATATTTTATGCTTTCCTAAGCAAGCGTAGATTATACAGGCCGTATAATCACTGCGGTTCTATCCAACCGATGTTTCCATCATCACGCCGATACACGACATTTACGCTTTTTTTACCTTCATTCCGAAACACAAGAAACTGAGACCCTGCTAGCTCCATTTGCATTACAGCTTCGCCCACCGAAATCATCGGAATCTGCGCTTCTGTTTCTGCAACGATGACTGGCTGTAGTGATTCTGGTTCCGAATCCTCAATTCCATTATCTTGCGCGAGGATATACGAGGAAGCGTGCGAAAGTTCAACAGGTTGTGTGCGTTCCTTGTGATGATCTTTTAATCGCCGCTTATACCGTCGAAGTTGCTTTTCCATTTTATCGTTACAACTATCAAAGGCTGCGTAAATTTCTGTTGCTAAAGCTTTTGCCTGCGCACGCAGACCGGTGGACAAATGAACCGTTGCCTCGCAGGAAAACTGATGGGCGTTCTTGGAAAATACCACATTTGCATCGGTGGGACGCTCTGCATATTTTCCAACCACAGCACCCAGCTCATTTTTAACATGCACTTGAAGGGCGTTTCCTATGTCAATTTGCTTTCCAGAAATTTGATATCGCATATGAACTCCTTTTGATTGATAGAAATAACAGCGCGACAAAACCGATGCCGACGGGCGCACTTACGTCCGGATGCAGGATTTGACAGTCATAGTTATGCGGATCGTTATTTAAAAACGGCCCTAAAAGACTCAGCTGAAGTCTCACGCTGTCCTCTATATACAAGGCGACCCGAGGGGCATGTGTCAATGGTGTAGTTCAAAAATACCGCCCCATCGGCGGATTTTAGGAAATCCGAAAACTATCCCCAAGATACACGCGGCGGACATTTTCATTGTCAATCACATCCTCGGGTTTGCCCGACATCAAAACCTTGCCGTCATGCAGGATATAAGCGCGATCCACCAATTCAAGCGTTTCGCGCACATTGTGATCTGTAATCAAAACCCCAATCCCGCGGGTTTTGAGATTGGTCACCAATTGCCGGATATCACCGACTGAAATAGGATCAACGCCCGCAAAGGGTTCATCCAGCAACAGGTATTTAGGATGGGCCGCCAAACTGCGGGCAATTTCCACCCGCCGACGCTCGCCGCCAGACAGCGCCATTGCAGATGTGCGGCGCAAATGCTCTAGGCCAAAATCGGCCAAGAGTTCTTCAAGACGTTCTCGCCGTTTATGCCGGTCTTGTTCGGAAATATCCAAAATTGCGGAAATATTGTCTTCGACACACAAGCCCCGGAAAATAGAGGTTTCCTGCGGAAGATAGCCAATGCCCATCCGAGCGCGGCGATACATCGGCAACCGAGTGATATCTTCTCCGTCCAGCAAAACTTGACCGCCATCTGAGGCAACAAGACCTGCAATCGCATAAAAACTTGTGGTTTTTCCCGAGCCGTTTGGCCCAAGCAACGCCACAATCTCGCCGCGCTGAACAGACATGGATATATCCCGAATAACCACCCGCCGGCGATAGTTCTTACGCAGGCCCTTGACCGTCAAGCCTGAGTTGGGATTTTCACTGATCAGTTCGGCCACGCTCATATTTTTCTCAATCGCTTGTAGGTATTAAAACGGTTTTGACCCGACCTGATGCGGTAGAGCTGCCGGTATCAAGATCAAGTTCGGCCCGCTCAGCCACAAGGGTGTTTCCTTCTTGAAGAATTGAAACATTGCCCGTCAAAATGATGCTGCCGCGCGCCAAATCATAGTCGGCGGCATCAGATACGGCTTTGTCCGGACCACTGGTCAGCCTGACATTGGTATTTGCAATCATACTGTCAATTTTTGATCTGTCATCTGAGTAAACAACTTCGACAAATTCTGCCGTTAGCCGCAAATCGCCCTGAATAATCAATACATCGCCCTCAAATGTGGCAATCCCGCTTTCATCATTAAATTCAAGCTGATTTGCGGTGATTTCAATCGGCTCTTTGCTGTCTTGGCTTATGGATCCGAATCCGGGGGTGGCATCTTGCGCCAAAAGCGCTGAGGACGCGCCGCCCATGACGCCAAACACCATTAAAATTAAAACTAAAGAAATCTTGCGCACATCATGCCCCTTTTAGGTTTTAGGATCATATATCAGCTTTATACCATCTTTAAAAATAAATTGCAGGTTACCTGTCTCAGAATCGCGTAAAATCTCCATTGAACCGGCCTCTAGAACGCCTGCGGCGCCGGTGCCTTTCACGGGCCCATCTGCATAAAGCCAAAGCGCCTCCATTTTGCTGGTCATTTTGGAAGCGCTCAGTTGATAGCCGTTGTTGGTTACAACCTGCACATTGCCCTCCATGACCAAAAGGCCCTTTTCATTTCGAATGAGCCCACTGTCAGAAGACGCAAGAATATCCTGATTTGGGCCGGTTTTGATCCGCAAAACCACCTGATCAATTTCTAAATCCTCATCAACGGACTGATCTGGTTTTACGGACATGGCCGACATACTAAGCCGGTCACCGGCGCCGGTCACACCCGTAAAATACGGCGCGCTGACCTGCGGGTCTTTAGCCCGATCATAAAGGCGTCTTTCACTATAGGGAATTGTGCTTTCTTCAGGCACGCTCTGCGACATGTAAAACATCACTGAAAGCAGCCCCAAAGCGATCATTGGCAATATATATTTTAGCCCCGTCATCAGCTGAAAATGTATATCCTGTGATGTCGTCATTGGGGATTTTCGCTCGCTGTAATGCCCTAGTGGGCAAAGATATCAATCTCGGGCCAACCTGCAAGATCAAGCTGCGCCCGGGCGGGAAGAAAGTCAAAACATCTTTGCGCGATCTCTGTTCTGCCTTCACGCGCCAAGCGGATATTCAGCGCATCGCGCAGTTGGTGCAGATAAAGCACATCGGATGCGGCATAGTCCATCTGTGCATCGCTTAATGCCTCAGCGCCCCAATCCGAGGATTGCTGCTGTTTGGAAATATCAACCGATAGCAATTCCTGCAGCAGGTTTTTCAATCCATGCCGGTCGGTGTAGGTGCGCGTCAATTTGCTTGCGATTTTGGTACAATAGACCGGCGCGGTTAGCGCGCCAAAGGCATGATAAAGCGCCGCAATATCAAAACGGCCAAAATGGAACAGCTTTAGCACTTTGGGATCTTCCAGCATGCGGCATAAATTGGGTGCCTGATCTTGGCCCAGCGCCACCTGTACAAGATGTGCATTTCCATCGCCGCCAGACATTTGCACAAGGCACAAACGATCACGGTGCGGATTAAGCCCCATGGTTTCACAGTCAATGGCGACCTCGGGCCCCAAGTCCAAATTGTCGGGAAGATCGCCTTGATAGAGAAAGTTAGTCACTGTCTATGTCCTGCTTTGGTCAAGAAATGTTTCTTTCACATAAAGTGATCTGGTTGTTTGCGCAACTGCTGCGGCAAGTTCTAGGCAAGCTTAGGCCAACCCTGAAGATGGTTGAACAGCCGCAAGAAGGCTTGATAACAGGGAAAAAACAAATAATTATCCGACGTAACAGGAGGATACGTCTGTGACACCCCGCGCAAAATGGCCAAGCGGCGTTGAAAAAACGCTTGCTCTACCAGAGCAACCATTGGCAGCAAATTTAATCGCTTCAGCCCGGCGGTTTGCTCAGCGCACAGCGATTATATTTCATGGGGCGCACTACGATTATCAAACCCTTTTGGATCGGGTTGAAAAGCTGAGCGGGTATTTTCAGCACGGCCAGGGCCTGAAGCCCGGTGACCGAGTGCTTTTGTTTATGCAAAACAGCCCGCAATTCATCATTTCCTACTACGCCATCTTACATGCCGGAGGCGTTGTGGTGCCGGTCAATCCCATGTCGCGCAGCGCCGAGCTTGACTATATTTGCAGTGATACCGGGGCAAAGATAATTTGTCTTGGCGCCGAGCTTTGTGAGGTGGTCGCGCCACTTCTAGAGGCGGGTAAATTTGAATGCGCCTTGCTAGCCGATTATGCGCAAATGGCCGATCCGAACTATGATCTGGCGCTGCCCAAAGCGCTGCAAAAGCGCGAATTGACCCCCTTAACAGCCAAAGGTTTCACCCTGTGGCATAGTGTTATCGACCGCCATAGCGGCGCAGAACCGGCCAGGATAAGCCCCGATGACTTAGCGGTCATTCCCTATAGTTCAGGCACCACCGGACAGCCCAAGGGCTGTATGCACAGCCACCGCACGGTGATGGTCACTGCAGTGGGCGGGGTGCAATGGTACGGCATGGATGAAAACTGTGTGTCGCTGGCAACCATGCCGATGTTTCATGTCACCGGCATGCAGGCCGTTATGAACGGGCCGGTATATGCGGGTGGAACCGTAGTGATCATGACCCGCTGGGATCGGCGCATCGCTGCCGAACTGATCCAACGCTATCAAGTGACCCGCTGGCGCTCGATTGCCGCTATGGCGATAGATTTCGCCAATATGCCCGATCTTGAGCGCTATGATCTGTCAAGCTTGCGCGCAATTGGCGGCGGCGGCGCTGCGATGCCTGCGCCTGTGGCCCATAGGTTGAAAACTATCACCAGACTTGATTACATCGAAGGCTATGGGCTGAGCGAAACTATGGCTGCCACCCATATTAATCCGGTCGAAGATGCGCGTCCGCAATGCCTTGGCATACCTGTTTTTGATGTGGACGCCTGTGTTTGGTCGCCCCAAAGCGGCGCAAAGCTGGGCGCCAATGAGGTGGGCGAAATTCTGCTGACCGGTCCGCAGCTTTTTTTGGGCTACTGGCAGCGGCCAAAAGAAACAGAAGAGGTGTTTGTCACAGTGGATGGCACGCGCTATTTGCGCACCGGCGATATGGGATATGTGGATAAGGACGGTTATTTTTATATGGTTGACCGCCTCAAACGCATGATCAATGCCGCCGGTTATAAAATCTGGCCTGCCGAGGTCGAGGCAATCATGCATGGCCACCCAGAGATCGCCGAGGTCTGTGTGATTGGTATTACCGACACGCGGCGCGGCGAAACCGCCAAGGCCGTAATTGTACCGGCTGACAATGAAAACCTGCCCGATCCGGCCGATATTATCAGGTGGTGCAAAACCAATATGGCGGCGTATAAATGCCCCACTCATATTGAATTTGTAGCCCATTTGCCAAAATCCGGATCAAGCAAAGTGCTTTGGCGCGAGCTTACCGAGCAAGCCAGACAAAGCTAAGCGGCCAAAAACGTAACGGCATTTGCCAATTGACCACTTGTACATTTCGCAAAACAGCCTTTTTCTAATCTAACCCAATTAGGAAAAACAAATGACGCCTGACAGTCTTTTTGGATTAACCGGCAAAACCGCTTTGGTCACCGGCGGGGCGACCGGTATTGGGCGGATGGCCGCCACAGGGCTGGCGGCTGCCGGCGCGCATGTGCTGATTGCAAGCCGCAAGGCAGAAGCCTGCGCCGATGTTGCCGCCGCTATAAACGCCGCCGATCTTGCCGGCTCTGCCGAGGGCTTTGGCGGGGATGTCGGCAGCGCCGAGGGCATTGCTGCCTTAATCAGCGCAGTGCAGCAGCGCACCGCTGAATTGAACATCCTGATGAACAACGCAGGGCGCACTTGGGGCGCGCCGTTTGACATTTTTCCCTATGACGCTTGGGAAAAGGTGATGGCCCTGAACGTGACCGGCATGTTTCACCTGACCCAAGGTCTTGGCGATATGCTGGCGGATGCAGGCACGGCAAACGACCCGGCGCGTGTGGTCAATGTGGGCAGCGTGATGGGCGAAGTGCCCATGGGCGATGGTGCCTATTCTTATTCGGTCTCAAAAGCCGGGGTGCATCATATGACCCGCATTCTGGCCAAAGAACTGGGCCCCCGCCACATTACGGTCAACGCCCTGGCCCCGGGGCCGTTTCAATCCGGGATGACCGATTTTGCCATTGGTCAGGACAGCGGTGCAGATCGGGTTGCCGAGCGTGTGCCAAGCGGCCGTATCGGGCGGCCAGAAGATATCGCCGCCTGTCTTCAGTTTCTCTGCGGCTATGGCGGTTCTTATATAACCGGCGCCGTGATCCCTGTCTCTGGCGGCATCAACGTGGCCACAGGGGCTTCGATATTCGGAGAGGATTAAGCGATGAGCAGCATTGCACTAGATGATTTTTTAAAGCTTGAGGGCCAGAAAGTTGGCACTTCTCGCTGGTTCGAAATTGATCAAAGCCGGATCGATAATTTCGCCGATGTGACCGAAGACCATCAGTTTATCCATGTGGATGCGAAAGCGGCTGAAAAGACGCCTTTTGGCACCACCATCGCGCATGGGTTTTTGACCTTATCGATGCTTTCAGCGATGATTTATGATGGGGTCCCGGACATCGAAGGCGCCACCATGGGCATTAACTATGGCTTCGATAAAATCCGCTTTATCTCACCGGTGAAATCCGGTGCGCGTGTGCGTGCACATTTCACATTGAAGGCGCTGCGCCATCCCAAACCAACCGAGGTGACCAATATCTGGGACATCACCGTAGAAATTGAGGGCCAAGAGCGCCCCGCGCTGATCGCCGAATGGATTGGCAGACAATATTTTTAACCAAGGACTTCCAAAGAAATGACCAAACTTCCATTGCAACTCACGGGTCTGCGGCTTCCTGCCATCGCAGCGCCGCTTTTCATTATCTCAAACCCTGATCTGGTGATTGCGCAGTGCAAAGCCGGTATTGTCGGCTCGTTTCCCGCGCTCAACGCGCGCGAAAAAGATGGTGAAGCCGTCGTGTTAGAGCTGTGGTTAAAGCGTATTACAGAAGAACTTGACCGTCACAATCAAGCCAACCCTGACAATCCGGCGGCGCCTTTTGCAGTCAACCAGATCGTGCACCGATCAAATGCACGTCTTGAGCGTGATCTTGAAATCTGCGCAAAATGGAAAGTGCCGATTTGGATTACATCTCTGGGGGCCCGCGTCGAGGTGAATGACGCCGCCCATAGCTGCGGCGGCATTGCACTGCATGATGTGATCAACAACCGCTTTGCCAAAAAAGCCATCGAAAAAGGCGCAGATGGATTGATCGCAGTGGCCGCAGGCGCGGGCGGGCATGCCGGCGCGTTATCCCCGATGGCGCTTATTGGTGAAATCCGCGAATGGTTCAAAGGCCCGCTGATGTTATCCGGCGCCATTGCAACCGGCGACAGCATTTTGGCGGCACAAGCCATGGGGGCTGATCTGGCCTATATCGGTTCGCCCTTTATCGCCACAAAAGAGGCCAATGCTGACCCTGCATACAAGCAGATGATTATCGACAGCAGCGCCGAAGATATCGTTTATTCATCCCTCTTTACCGGGGTAGATGGCAACTATCTAAAACCCTCGATCGCGCGCGCCGGAATGGACCCCGACAACCTGCCCAGTGCGGATGTCAGTTCAATGGATTTTTCCGACCAAAGAGAAAAGCCCAAATCATGGAAGGAAATCTGGGGGTCGGGTCAGGGGATCGGCGCGATTAAAACGCATATGACAACCCAAGGGTTGGTGGATCAGCTGACCGCGCAATACAGCAATGCCAAAGACCGTCTGCTTGGATCGGCCAATGGCTGAGCTTTATCTGGTCAGACATGCACAGGCCAGTTTTGGCGCTGATAATTATGATGTGTTGTCTGATCTTGGCCACATGCAAAGCTTTGCCCTTGGGCAGGCCATCGCCGCACAGGGCGTGCGGCCGGACCTTTGGGTGATTGGCGATTTAAACCGCCACCGCGAAACTCTTGCGGGCATTCAACGCGGCATGGGCATGGCAGAAGCTACCCCGGAAATTCACCCAGGGCTTAATGAATTTGACTTTACCGGCCTGCTGAACGCGCGCTTTGGAATGGGCGGCGGGCCAAAGGATATGCACAGCGACCGCAAAACCCATTTCAAAATCTTGCGCGAAACCGTTTTGGCATGGCAACGCGATGAAATCGCCAACCCTCCTGAAACATGGGCTGATTTTGCCCGGCGTATTGAGGCCGCGCGGCGATTTATCATGCGCGAGGGACCGGCCACGGTTTTAGCGGTCAGTTCGGGCGGCCCGATCGGCCAAATGGTGGCTTCGGTGCTGCAAACGCCAGACGATCAACAGATTAAATTGCAACTGCAGGTCAAAAACTGTTCGCTCACACGGTTTATTTTTACGCAAAAAGCATGTTATCTACACGGGTTCAATGAAACGCCGCATATCACGGCCGAAACACATCAGTTTTTGACCTATAGCTAAAGGCCAACCATGTCGGACACTGCCCATTTAGATACCGAAGCTGTCAGCGCCTGGCTGAGCCAGCGCATGGCCGGGTTTCAAGGGCCGGTCCGCGCCGAGAAATTTGACGGCGGGCAATCAAACCCAACCTTTCGGCTGATTACGCCAAGCAAAGACTTTGTTCTGCGCCGCAAACCTCCGGGCATATTGCTCAAATCTGCACATGCGGTTGATCGCGAATTTCGGGTGCAAAAGGCACTTGAACACTCCGATGTGCCGGTCGCGCGCATGCATGTTCTGTGTGAAGATGATGCGGTAATCGGCTCTGCTTTTTATGTGATGGATATGGTCGATGGGATAAATTACGACAATCCGGCCCTACCCGAGGTCACTCAAGACGACCGCCGAGCGATCCAAGAAGAAATGAACCGCGTTCTGGCCGCGATCCATAGTATCGACATTGAGACAGCTCAGCTCTCTGACTTTGGCCCGGATGGCAATTATTATCTGCGCCAAACTGATCGGTGGACCAAACAGTATAAGGCCAGCGAAACCGAACATATACCGGATATGGATGCGCTGATCGACTGGCTTGGCAGCAATATACCCGATGATGATGGGCAGCGCACCTTGGTGCATGGCGATTACCGCATCGACAATATGCTGTTTTCAAAATCCGGCCCCCAATGTCTTGCGGTTCTGGATTGGGAATTGTCGACCATCGGGCATCCCTTTGCCGATCTTGCTGCTGTTATTATGCAATGGGCGATGCCGCCCGGCCCTGAGGGTCGCGGTTTGGCCGGCATTGACCGCAAAGCGCAGGGGTTGATGGAGGATCAGGCCTTTGTTGATCTTTATTGCGCCCGCCGCGGATTGGCGGGGATCGACCGTTTCGGGTTTTATCTGGCGTTTTGCTTTTTTCGCATGGCCGGAATTCTGCAAGGTGTCAAAAAGCGGGCGCTTGACGGCAATGCCTCAAACCCCGAGCGGGCGATGAAAGTGGGCAAATATGTATCGGTTTTCGCTGCCGCCGGCCTAAAAGCTGCAAAAACAGTATGAGCGGTATGGATCACCCCCCACATTTTTCTGATGAGCGCCCCTATCCGCTGCAGCGCCATCTGGGATTCGTTTTGACCGATTGGTCCGAAGATTATTGCCGCCTTGAATTGCCGCTAGAGGCATTTTTGATGAACCGTCAGGGCATACCGCACGGGGGCGTCTATGCCACGCTGGCCGATACAGCGATGGGCTATGCCGGTTGCTTTGCCCCAAAGGGTGCACCGCCACGCTGGGCCATGACGCTCAACCTAAGCGTCAATTATCTGGCCCAATGCAAAGGCGACCTGTTAATCGCCACGGCCAATCGTACCGGCGGCGGGCGCAAAACGTTTTTTGCTGACGCCTGCATCAGCGATAACCTGTCCACGAAAATTGCCAGCGCAACGGGCGTATTCCGTTATCGCAGCAGCCAACCTTAAAGGAGAATAAGATGACCGAAACCATGCAGCGCATTGCCTTGGCCCGCAGGCCAATGGGCGCACCTGTTGATGATGATTTTCTATTGGAAAATATCCCCATGCCAACGCCCGCCGAAGGCGAGGTGCTGGTCAAAGTGCATTATATGTCGCTTGACCCCTATATGCGGGGCCGCATGGATGATGCAAAATCCTATGCCAACCCGGTGCCACTTGGCGGCACAATGGAAGGCGGGGGCGTGGGCCAAATTGTGGCCTCAAATGCCGCCGATTATGCGGTCGGGGATTATGTTTTTGGAATGCTTGGTTGGGCCAGCCATGCCTGTCTTAAGGCCAAAGAATTGCAAAAACTTAACCCGAAATTGGCGCCCATCACCACCGCTCTTGGGGTGCTTGGGATGCCCGGATTTACCGGCTGGTACGGGTTGATGGAACTGGGCCGCCCCAAGGCCGGTGAAACCCTTGTTGTGGCTGCGGCCACCGGCCCTGTTGGCTCGATGGTGGGTCAGGTGGCCAAAGCGCACGGGCTGCGCACCGTCGGCATTGCGGGCGGCGCAAAAAAATGCGCGCTCGCAGTGGACAAGTTCGGGTTTGATGTCTGTCTCGATCATACGAAATACGCCGACGGCAAAGCGATGCGCGCCGCCATCGCCGAGCACTGTCCAAAGGGTGTGGATATTTATTTTGAAAATGTGGCTGGCAAGATTTTCGAAGGTGTGCTGCCGCTGATGAATGTGGGGGGCCGCATTCCGCTTTGTGGATTGATCAGCTGGTATAATGCCGGGGCCTTGGGTGCAAATGCAGGCGGAGAAAAGGATAATCTACCTAAACTTTGGCGCACTATTCTTGTGAACCGGCTTTCAGTGAACGGCTTTATCATTTCCGATCATTGGGACCGCTATGGTGATTTTCTGCGCGACGTTGGCCCAATGCTGGCGAAAGGCCAAATTGCCTATCAAGAGGACATCACCGAGGGGCTTGAAAACGCGCCGCGGGCGTTCATGGGTCTGCTGACCGGGGAAAACTTTGGCAAACAGATCGTCAAAGTGAACTGATCTTGGATAAAGCGCCGGATGGCTTCAAATTTCCGAACGGCGCTTTTCACCCGCTTGCCATTTTCACAAGCAGCGCTTTTATAAAAAAATGAGGGCTCCGACGCGGTGGCCAGAACCCTCATATCACCCCTTGTGCTCCCACGGCACGTCAGGTGTTTAATACAGGTCCGGCCATCCTGGCACGGTGGTTATAGCTAACCCAAATTGGCATCAAAAACCAAGAACCAAGTAAGGCAAATTTAGTTCAAATCTCGCGCAGCATCCGCTTGTGATCCGCTCAGAGCGGATCACTATGTTTGCCAGCAGGCTTTGCCATTAAACCAGAAGTGATTAATACCTATAATGTTCGGGCTTGAACGGCCCCTCTGGCGTCACGCCAATATAGTCAGCCTGATCTTTATCCAATGTGGTCAGCTTAACGCCAATGCGGTCCAAATGCAGCCGCGCCACTTTTTCATCCAGATGCTTGGGCAGGATATAGACGTCATCATTATAATCATCGCCCTTGGTCCACAGCTCGATCTGGGCCAGCACTTGGTTGGTAAAGGATGCAGACATCACAAACGACGGATGTCCCGTGGCATTTCCAAGGTTTAAAAGACGGCCCTCTGACAACAGGATCAAACGGTTGCCCGAGGGCATCTCGATCATATCAACCTGTTCTTTAATATTGGTCCATTTGTGGTTTTTAAGATGCGCCACTTGGATCTCATTATCGAAATGGCCGATATTGCCCACGATGGCCATATCTTTCATGCCGCGCATATGCTCGATGCGGATAACGTCTTTGTTGCCGGTGGTTGTGATGAAGATATCAGCTGTGGCGATCTGATCTTCCAGAAGCACCACTTCAAAGCCGTCCATGGCAGCCTGCAAAGCGCAAATCGGATCAACCTCGGTGACTTTTACACGCGCGCCCGCGCCCCGCAGTGAGGCGGCCGAACCTTTGCCCACATCGCCATAGCCGCACACAACGGCCACTTTACCGGCCATCATTGTGTCGGTGGCGCGGCGGATGCCATCAACCAGCGATTCTTTGCAGCCGTATTTATTGTCAAATTTCGATTTGGTGACGCTGTCGTTGACATTGATCGCCGGAAACGGCAATTGGCCCTGTTTGGCCAGCTCATACAGGCGGTGCACACCAGTGGTGGTTTCCTCGGACACACCTTGGATCATATCGCGCTGTTTGGTGAACCAGCCGGGGCTTTCGGCCATACGCTTTTTGATCTGCGCAAAAACGGCCTCTTCTTCTTCTGACGTGGGCACTTCGATGAGGTCGGTTTCACCGGCTTCCACCCGCGCGCCCAGCAACACATAAAGCGTTGCATCGCCGCCATCATCCAAAATCATATTCGCGCCTTCGGGGAATAAAAACGACCGGTCAAGGTAATCCCAATGCTCGGTCAAGGTTTGACCTTTGATTGCAAAGACCGGCGTTCCGCCTGCTGCAATGGCCGCCGCCGCATGGTCTTGGGTCGAAAAGATGTTACATGAGGCCCAGCGCACATCCGCGCCAAGTTCCACCAAAGTTTCGATTAAAACAGCGGTCTGGATGGTCATATGCAGCGATCCGACGATGCGCGCGCCGGTCAGTGGCTTGCTTTCGCCATATTCTTTGCGCAGCGCCATCAATCCGGGCATTTCGGTTTCGGCAATATTTAATTCTTTGCGGCCAAATTCAGCCAGGGCAATGTCTTTGACAATATAATCAGTGCTCATGGGTCATATCTCCTAAAATTCTAAGTTGGCGCGTAACATAACTTAGATCGCGCAGCAATCAGGTAAAGTACACATGCTTTTTTGTCATAGGTGGCATACGGCGCGCAAAGAAACAAAACCCTATGTCTGCAAAGCTTGCGCATAGGGTTCGCTTCGTGCAGATATCATCTCAACTGCAAGAGGCTTAGATGAAACAACCACGCGCATGGCAACGAATGCTTTCGGGTCGCCGGCTCGATTTGCTGGATCCGACGCCTGTCGATATCGAGGTAGAAGATATTGCCCATGGGCTGGCTTTTGTAGCGCGCTGGAATGGTCAAACCCAGGGTGATTTTGCCTATTCGGTGGCCGAGCATTCGCTGCTTGTCGAGGAAATCTATGCCCGGCTTGCCCCCAAAGCCCCCGCCAAGTGGCGACTTGCCGCCCTGCTGCATGATGCGCCCGAATATGTCATCGGAGATATGATTTCGCCGGTCAAAGCGGCGGTGGGGCCGGGCTATGAGGCGCTGGATGAGCGGCTAAGTGCCGCAATTCACATTCGCTTTGGCCTACCCGCCAAACTGCCCACTGCGGTTAAAAAGCAGATTAAAAAGGCCGACAAAATAAGCGCCTGGATGGAGGCCACCCAGATCGCAGGGTTTTCCGCCAAAGAAGCCGATGGGTTTTTCGGGGCGCCGGTTCACAGCCTTATTAACGGTCTTAAAATTGATCTGCGCGCGCCCAAAGCGGCGCGGCAGGCTTATATTGACCGGCACGCAGACCTGCTGTCGCAGCTATGAGCCAAATCAAGCTTAGACCGGCCACCCCAGCAGATGCGGACGCGCTTGCCGCGCTGCTGAACCAGATTATCAAGACAGGCGGCACCACCGCCCATTTAAACCCTTTTGATGGGCTGCGCCTGCTCAACCATTATCTTGCGCCGCCTTTGGCCATTAGTTGCTCAGTGGCCGAAGTCGGCGGCCAAATCGCCGGGTTTCAAGCGCTAGAGTGGAGCGACCCAAACTGGCCCGGGCCGGACAGCTTGCCCGCTGATTGGGCCTTGATCGCCAGCTTTGTGAATGCAGATTTTCAGGGGCGCGGTATTGGCAAGGCGCTTTTTGCGCAAACCCTCGCCGCCGCCCAAAGCGCGGGCGCGCGCTGCATTGATGCCACCATCCGCGCCGACAATCAGGGGGGCCTTGCGTTTTACACATCGCTTGGTTTTACCGATTACAGCAGACTGCGGGACATCCCCCTATCCGACGGCACACTTGTGGATCGGATCCGGAAAAAGCGGACCGTTTGATCCTGTCAAATCGCCTTTAAACAGCAGCGCCTTTGGCAAGGTTCAAAACCCTCAGCGGTTGCATATTTGGGATCAATTCACGAAGGCTTTGTCCTTCCGCCGGCTCAGCAGGCATACGAAAACTATCACGAACAGCAGGCAGCGCGCGAAACCGTTTTTGGTCCTTTGGGTCTTGAAAGCTTTGCAATACGGGAATGTCCGCCGGAATATCGGGTATCGGTTTGTCAAATTAATCGTTCATATAAATGGCGGCTGAAGGCTTTAAAGTCAGATCGCTCGAGGTGTCACAGTGGCCCTTGAAAAACATGAACACGTGGTCTTGATAGCCCGGGTGATCCACGGCAAGCACAGCATAGCAGGTGGTGCAATAAACCCGTGTCGATTTTGCTTCGCCGCGAAGCTGTACAGGCTGCATAAACTCAAGCCCTTTAACCTTGGTGATGTCCGAGCGGATATAGAATAAATGCGGCAACGGGTCCGCAGAACGGCCACCCTGCGCGGCGCCCCATGCCAAAGCCTGCCGGCAATCTTCGCACCCGCAAAGCAAACTTAGCTGCGGGAAGGCAGGGCGCAATGAAATCGCGCAGCGCCCACATGTACATCTAATATCAAAACCCATCGCGCAGTTTCCTGTAAATCCCTGTACCGCTATTAGCCCTCACTCGCGTAGTACTAAGCCAGTTTTGTAAAAAACAAAATGGCTAGACCGCAGAACGGTGAAAAGACTGATTTAAATGCCGGGGTTAACGCCCCATATCCGAGGTGATTTTACCCAGCGTTAGAGCCGAATTTCGGTCAATTTTCGCACCACCGTTAAACTGACGCGATACTGACGCAATACCGACGTGGGAATTTACAGTTTTACCGTGGGCTGCGCTTGGCCAATATGCGCTGCAATGTGCGGCGGTGCATGTTGAGCCGGCGTGCGGTTTCGGACACATTGCGATCACACAGCTCATAGACACGCTGGATATGTTCCCACCGAACGCGGTCGGCGCTCATCGGGTTTTCCGGCGGCGGCGGCAGGTCATCACCAGTGGCCAACAGGGCGTTGGTAATATCGGTGGCATCGGCCGGTTTGCTGAGATAATCGGTGGCGCCGATTTTCACCGCAGCCACGGCGGTGGCAATGGCCCCATAGCCTGTCAGCACCACAACGCGGCAATCGGGGCGCTTGGTGCGCAGCACCTCAACCACATCCAAACCATTGCCGTCTTGCAAACGCAGATCAATCACCGCATAGGCGGGCGGGCGCGCTGTTGAAATCGCCCGGCCTGCCGCAACAGAGCCTGCTGTTTCAACGGTAAAGCCGCGTTTTTCCATCGCCTTGGCCAGTCGGCGCAAAAACGGTTCATCATCGTCAACCAATAACAAAGATGGATCAGGACCTAACTCTTGCAGTACTTTTTCAGACACCAGAACCCCCTTAAAAGCTCTCTTATACAAATTGGTATCTAATGTTGTTTGTCAACAGGGTCAAACAATCCTGTGCAAATTCCTATATTTTATCAATAAAACATGCCGATTTTTCTGCCATAACCTCGGGGCTGGCATCGCGGCGAAAAAACTCGACAACCCCATGTTCTGGCAGCACCAGATAGGTCATGGTTGAGTGGTCCACCAGATAGTATTCGTCGCTACTGTCATGGGGTTTGTAATAGGTGCGATAGGCGCGGCTTGCCGCTTTGACTTGCTCGGCCGATCCTGTCAGACCAACCATACGTGGATGGACTGCCTCGGCATAATCCCCAATGACCTCTGGCGTGTCCCTCTTGGGGTCTATTGAGATAAATACAGGGGTGACCATTTGCCCATTTTCTTCCAGCACATCAACGGCTTCTGCATTTCTTATCGCATCCATCGGACAGACATCCGGGCAGAATGTATAGCCAAAATACACCAGTGATGGCTCGGTGATTACATCTGTATCGCTGACTGTTTTTCCATTGCTATCGAGCAAATTAAACGGACCACCAATCTGGCCAACACCACCGGCAACCGTGCTGCTACGGCAACTGGCAAATTGATCATCTAAGCGGGATGCAAATGGCCATATGCCCAGGCTGGCGATCCAAGTGACCAGCAAGAGGCAAACCACGGCAGCGGCGGCAAGTATGGCAAAAGAACGGGTCATGCTTCAAATCCTAATGGGCTTTCCTATCGCGTTGATTGGTAGCATGATGCGGCCTAAGAACAAGTCACAATCGGTTGAAAAAGGTGCCATGGCGATGACAGATACGAATCTAAACCTGTTGTTCCAACAAAAGCGTGGAAACTGGATCCGGCTGCGAACATTAATTTTGCTGCGCTGGATTGCCATTGCCGGTCAGGTGATCGCGATTTTTACGGCCATACAGCTTTATAATTTGCAACTTGAATTGGCACTGTGCCTATTGGCAATCGGTGTGTCCATTGGGGGAAACCTTTTGGCCATGTTCAGTTTTCCCGAAACCAAACGATTGTCAGAATTTGAAAACATGATGATGATCTTGTTTGATCTTTTACAACTTAGCTTTTTGCTTTTTTTGACCGGAGGATTGCATAATCCGTTTAGTATTTTGCTGCTGGCGCCGGTGGCGGTGGCGGCAAATGTGCTAAAACTAAGATCTCTGCTGATTTTGGGGGGTACGGCCATTGCCTTGGTGACGATCTTGGCCAACTATCACCTTCCACTGCACACTGATCAAGGGTTTATTTTGCGTATTCCTGATATTTTCATTTTCGGAAACTGGACTGCAATTGTCATCGCATTGGTATTTTTAAGTGTCTATTCACGCCGTGTTAATAATGAAATGAACGCCATGGGCGAAGCGGTGGTGGCCACCCAAATGGCACTGGCGCGTGAACAAAAGCTGACCGATTTGGGCGGGGTGGTCGCCGCCGCTGCCCACGAGTTGGGCACGCCCTTGGCCACCATTAAACTGGCGAGTTCGGAACTGATGGAGGAATTATCCGACCGGCCAGAACTTTGTGAAGATGCTGAATTGATCCGCGAACAGGCCGATCGTTGCCGCGATATTTTGCAATCTATGGGCAGGACCGGCAAAGATGACCTGTATCTGCACAGTGCCCCGTTCAGCGAAGTTATTCGCGAAGCCGCCGAGCCCCATCAGGACCGCGGTATAGATATTGAAATGGCCTCTCGGTCCAATGATATGTCCAGCCTTGCACAACCTTTGGTGCTGCGGCGGCCTGAAATCATTCACGGGCTTCGCAATATGGTACAAAATGCTGTGGATTTTGCGCATTCACAGGTCTGGGTCGAAACCATCTGGAGCGCAACTCAGGTCAAGGTACGGATTATGGACAATGGCCCGGGATATCCGGTGCATGTGATCGGACGCATCGGAGATCCCTTTATGCGGGACAGAAAGCTGGAAAACGATAGCGCAAAACGGCCGGCCTATGAGGGCATGGGATTGGGACTTTTCATAGCCAAGACTTTGTTGGAAAGAACCGGCGCAGAACTTAAGTTTGCAAATGGCTCAACGCTGGAGATTTTTGATGATAGCAAAGGCGAACCCACCGGCGCCTATGTTGAAATTTCGTGGCAACGAAGCGATATTGAACAAGCCAACGGAGCGCTGGGCGAAAACAAGCAGATCAAAGCGTAAAGGACATGAGGCATGGGCAAGACTTCGCATAATGTGGTATGGGGACATTCCAAAGCGACTTGGCGCATCGCAGCAAGTGACATTGAGTACTAATGACCCATAAACCCTTGAAAATTTTATTAAAGTCAGAACAGGATACAGCCAACTTGGCGCATCGGTTGAGCCGTCATCTGGCACCGGGTGATGTGGTCTTGCTCATTGGTGAAATTGGTGCAGGAAAGAGCTTTTTCGCGCGGTCTATTATCCAATTCTCGCAAGATATTGCAGAGGATGTGCCCTCGCCGACATATACCTTGGTGCAAACCTATACCACCCGAATTGGTGAAATATGGCACGCTGATCTGTACCGGCTTGGCGCCACCGACGAAATTATAGAGCTGGGCCTGACCGAGGCTTTTCAAGATGCTATTTGTCTGGTGGAATGGCCAGCCATTCTTGGAACTCTTACCCCTAGGGACGCGTTGACACTGACCTTCAAAACCATGCCAGATCCCAACCATCGTCAGCTTGAAATGAACTGGAGCGGGCCATCATGGGATGATCGGCTTGCGGGCTTTGACCAAGCCGCTCTTGACGGGTCACCCCAAAACGGTTGTTAGCGCGTTTCGCAATTTCTCCGCAATCTCGCCAATTTGATCTTCGGTGACGATAAATCGCGGCGCAGGCAATATATGATCACCGCCTTTTCCCTCGCTCCAGAGCTTGGATAACAAATTAATCCCGCCTCAAAAGCGGAGGATTTCAACATTGGCGAAAAAATTGCCGTTGATCCACCCCTCAGTGCCGCTGACCTGAATGTGCTTGAAGACTGTAGAGTTTTGAAATTCATGGTGTTTCAGAATTTTAATTACTTTTCATGAAAAGAAATAAATTTGATGAAGGCAGCAAGGTCCAAATTCTGAAATAATTATACAAATATGTAGGCTAGGTTTGTAATTCAGCAGGTTAAAGGTGATTTAATATTTGATCGGCATTCAAAAAGTACCAAAGAAGAAAACCGCAGGCGTTAATCCCGCGGCTTTGCAAAAGGCTTTGTTTTCAAATCGGCCTTTAAACGTTTTTTGATTTAGCGATATGTCGGATTTACTCGCTGCTGGCCTCTGCGCCATCACCAAACCAACCCAATGGGTTCAGGTTATAATCTTCTACGACACTACATCCGGAAAGTCCCAATACAACAATTGATAATGCAAGATATTTTTTCATTTTTTCGTTCTCCAAGTTTACTGTGTATATCAATGCCAAGAATAACAAAAAAATCAATAGGTAAGACGCCAACCAAGAAATTATTTTGATAAATAGTTTAGGGTTTTTACACGCGATACGGTTTCAGGTGTTTGATCTATAAAAGTTGTCATTTCTTCCGCCCAATTAAACTTTTCAAAACAGTGTAATATATTTTACCGCATAATTTGTGGTTTTTCGTCAAACAAACTATACTTGATCCTGAATATGAAAGGCCTTTTGGAAACTTTGAAAAGAGGTGGGGGTTTAAGTGGTTAGAGTATCTTTGGCAGCCATTACAATTGCATTGAGTTGCTGGTCGCAAAGCGTTCTGTCGGATGAAAAGTTACCCTGCAGTATTATGTTGAAATTCGGCCAGGATGCCTTGGGGCCCGTGGCTGATTACACCTTATCGGCCCAAGTCAAAAATCCAACGGGGCGCCCAGTTTCTGGGGTTTCTGTGCTTTTTTACAATGTAAACGAAAATCTGCTTGGAAACACCGAACTCAATTGCGCGCAGGGCGCAACCATGCTTGCACCGGGCAGTACCGGACAATGTGAAACCTTGATGCAAACCATTGACGGCAAAATGATGGAAAAATTTGGCACCGAAATGTGGACTGCCATTGTCAATGTGCAGCTGCAAAAACTAAACAGCATCTCAAAGTGCGAACTGCTGGGGTATCGCTATACTGTGCAGGACCGGATTGAATCCGTCCCAAGCAACTGATAAAAGCTTAAGTCAGAATTGGCGCGTGGCACGGGATATCCGCTTACGTTAGTTTGTCGCGCTTTAGTCTAATTTCTTCTAATTTTTTTTCACGCAAAAACTCGAAATTTATTCCTGCCATCGCTTTAAGGGATGCCAACATCGACTGACCGCTTTTGGTGGTGGAATCCAGTTGTTGTCCAGCAATGTCCAATATCACCAAATAGGATGATTTTTTTTCAATATGTTGGAATGCCTTTTCAAAATCCTCAGGTTGATACCCCAAACTTGAAAGTTTGTTGACAACAAACTTATCGTCCTTCCTCAAACAGTTTAACGCCATATGCAATTGATAGCGTTCATCACTGCTTGCGGTTTGTTCTTGATAAATATTTTCTTCGACACACCCATAGTTTTTTAACGCCTCTAACTCCAGATCACTGTCTTCCTCCGGCTGAACCAATGCCGTCCTAGAATATCCCACCAACATGTCACGCCCCTTTAAAAAGCCACTGTCAGAAAATTTATATTTTATTCGTGTATTTAAGCAAATAGCCCGACCGTAATCAATTTTATTGTTATATGGCGATGCTAAATAGGAAAAGCCGGGCAAAGCGCCCGGCCAGTCATATGGGGAGGAAAATGAAAACTAACGTCTGTTAATTAATACGGTGCGAAGGTCTCATTGTTTAGAGTTAAGCCGTATCTGTTGATATCGCGAAATCGAATTTCGCACAGCCTTCTTTTATTTGAATCACTCTATTTTGCTTAGGCCATGAGTGTTTTGCTTTACTTTACGACTGTTCACTGGGTAAGCCTTGCACGAACCATAGGAGTTTTTGACGTGAGCCAATTGTTGTTTGATCTACCCGCTTTACCTGCTGTGCCAATGTCAGATGGCTCTGCCCATTACCCAGTTGGGCGCATATTTTGCGTTGGACGCAATTATGTTGACCATGCAAAAGAAATGGGCGTGGAAGTAGATCGCGAAGCCCCTTTCTATTTTACCAAAACCCCTTGGGCCGCACAGCCAAATGAAAGTGTATTGGCCTATCCCCCGGGAACGGAAAACTTTCACTATGAAATGGAATTGGGTCTGGCGATCGGCGCGCCCGTATTTCGCGCCAGCAAAGACCAAGCGCGCAAGGCCATTCATTCCTATTGCTGCGCCTTAGATATGACACGGCGCGATTTGCAACTTGCCGAGCGCGCTAAACAGCGGCCTTGGGATTTGGGAAAAGACGTCGAAGGCTCGGCGGTCTTTGCCCCCCTTACTCCTGCGCAAAGCATGGGTGATATTGGGGCCCAACGGATACATCTGGCGCTTAACGGCAACCTCAAACAAGACGCGCGCCTAAGTGACATGGTTTGGAATGTCGACGAAATTGTATCTCACCTTTCCCACTTTTATCATCTCCGCCCCGGGGATTTAATCTTAACGGGAACACCTGCGGGTGTCGGGCCGGTTGTTCCTGGTGATCAAATCACTGGCGGGATTGAGGGATTGGATCCTATTGCCTTAACAATTTCCGAGGCAGAATAGGCATCACAAAATGTATGCTTTAATCAAAAAACTGGCGCAAGTTATGGCAGTGTTGGGGGGGCTTGTCCTCACCATTTTGATTTTATTGGTCTGCACCTCTGTACTTGGCAGATCAGTTGGCACTTTGCTTCATGGCGCATTTATGCAAACTAATTTTACCGCATTTTCCAATTGGGCGCTTGGGGCCGGTATCGGCGCAATCAATGGTGATTTTGAATTGGTAGAAGCCGGTATTGCTTTTTCAATATTTGCCTTTTTGCCCCTGTGCCAATTGAGCGGCGGCCATGCAACGGTTGACGTTTTTACATCAAAACTGTCCCCGCGCAGCAATCAGGTTTTGCAAATGATTTCCGAGTGCCTTTTTGCGCTTGTTTTGGGATTGATTGCTTGGCGCCTATTTGAGGGTATGGAGGCAAAACAGCGCTACGGCGAAACAACCTTTTTACTCCAGTTTCCCATTTGGTGGGCTTATGCGGCAAGTTTTTCTGGCGCGGCGATCGCCGCCTTTATTTCGCTTTATATGGCCATAATCAGAATACTAGAGGCGCTAAGCGGTCGCCATTTGCTCGCTGAAAACGAAAGCACTGAGCGATGAGCACCCTGGAAATTGGTCTGGCCTCGTTTCCAACGCTTTTGGTGTTGATTTTTTTGCGCGTGCCGATTGGGCTTGCAATGTTTTTGGTGGGTTTTGGGGGCTTATACCTTGTAACCGGCAGCCCCAATATGGCGTTGGCCAAAATGAAAACCGAAACCTACAGCACGTTTTCCAACTATTCCCTGTCCATTATTCCAATGTTCCTTTTGATGGGGCAGTTCGCCACTCTTGGCGGGATATCTCAGGCACTTTTCAAAGCTGCGGAAAGCTGGCTGGGTCATCGCAAGGGCGGTGTGGCTATGGCGGCGATAGGGGCCTGTGCCGGCTTTGGCGCGATAGCAGGATCATCCTTGGCAACCGCCGCCACGATGGGGCGTGTCGCCCTGCCCGAGCTGAAAGCCTATGGCTATGCGGGCGGGTTTTCGACGGCAACGCTTGCCGCAGGGGGAACATTGGGGATTTTAATTCCGCCTTCCGTGGTTTTGGTGATCTATGCCATCTTGGCCGAACAAAATATCTCAAAACTGTTTTTGGCTGCTTTTGTGCCCGGTATTATGGCTGCGCTTGGTTATATGGTGGCAGTGTCGATCTATGTCCGCCTTTATCCTGATCGCGCCGGAACCCGGGCGCCGGTGCCTTACAAGGACCGTTTTCGCGCTTTGGCAAAGGTCTGGTCCGTTGTGGTGATATTTTTGCTGGTTATTTTCGGGATTGCCGGCGATTGGAATTGGGCCAAGAGCGGAACGCAGGCTCTTTTCACCCCGACAGAAGGGGCGGCTGTGGGGGCCTTTGGAGTGGGCTTGATTGCTTGGCGCAGCGGCGGTTTGACATGGTCTAGCCTGATTGACAGCTTTCTGGTGACGGGGCGGTCATCGGCCATGATCTTTTTTATCATCCTTGGGGCGGGGTTCTACAACGGTTTTCTTAGCCTGACCCAAGTGCCGCAGGAAATCGCCGGTTGGGTTGTGAATCAAGGTCTTAGCCCGATGGGGATTTTGCTGTTAATTTTGCTTTTCTATTTGCTTTTGGGCTGTTTGATGGACAGTCTTTCAATGATATTATTGACGGTTCCGATATTCTTTCCTGTGATAATGTCACTAGATTTCGCCCTATCACCCGAGCATCTGGCCATCTGGTTTGGGATCTTGGTTTTGATTGTGGTTGAGGTCGGGCTGATTACGCCACCGGTGGGGCTGAACCTTTTTGTAATCAATGCAATGGACCGGCAAACCCCGGCGGTGGAAACCTATAAAGCGGTTGGTTTTTTTGTGGCCACTGATTTGATCCGAGTGGCTATTTTAATCACATTTCCAGCGATTACGTTGTTCTTGCTACCACAATAGATAGAATTTTAGATCAAAATTACTTTTAACCCACCTGTGATGAATTAAGTCGACTGATATATTCTCGTGTCTAGCGGTGCTTATACTCGTGCGTTAGAGCGCCGACTCTCTATATTCTTCGCCAGTTTTTGCACCTGTAATATAAGCAACAACATCTTGCGGATCTGTATCTGCTTTGGCCAGGTTAGCACAAATTCGTCCACGCCGAAAAACAACGATACGATCTACAAGATCAAAGACCTGTCGCATATTGTGGCTGACAAGAATTAATGGCTCGCTGTTCTCTTTCAATGTCTTAATGATATGTTCGACCTGTTCGGTTTCCTGCACGCCCAGCGCTGCAGTTGGTTCGTCCATAATGGTCAGTCGCGACTGAAATGTTGCCGTTCGGGCAATAGCAACGCACTGCCGTTGACCTCCTGACATATTTTGGATGGTATTGCGGATATTGGGGATCTTCACAGCTGTTTTTTCAAGACCAGCCAGCGTCGCTTTGCGCATGCCTTTATAGTCTAAAATGCGGAAGGGTCCGAGCCAATTTGCAAAGGTTTTTTCACGCCCCAGAAAGAGATTATCCGGCACATCAAGGTCATCCGCAAGGGCCAATGTCTGAAACACAGTTTCAATCCCGGCTTCGCGTGCGTCCAGTGGGCCAGCAAAGTTCACTTCTTCGCCGTAAAGCCAGACTTTGCCGCGCGTGCGCTGCTCTACCCCAGTGATCTGACGCACGAATGTAGATTTACCGGCACCATTGTCACCCATGATAGCAACATGCTCACCCTTCTTCATTTCGAAGTCGGCACCTTCCAGCGCATGAACGCCCCCGTAATGCTTGGTTAGGTCCTCTGCTTTAAGAACGATATCTTCGCTCATGTCTATTTCTCCCAACCTTAGGCTTTATTGCGTTGTCGGTATTGGTCCAAAACCACCGCGGCGATGATGATGCCGCCCATGGCCATCAACTGATATGACCCGTCTAATTTCACAAAAGTGAAACCCGATCGAATAACACCGAAGACCATTGCACCAAGGACAGTACCAATGATTGATCCGCGGCCCCCCGTTAAACTGATGCCCCCGATGACCGCCATGGCGATGGCAAAGAGCTCGTAAAATTCGCCCATGCCCGCTTGTGCGGTTGAGGCTTTAGCGCTCAGTATAACGCCAGCAAAAGCCGCCAGCATAGAGGCGATCATGTAAACCAATACTTTATGTCGTTTGACATTAATACCGGACATCCGCGCGGCTTCTTCATTTGAGCCAATCGCATAAGTGTGCTTTCCATAAACCGTGTATTTCAGAATAAAGTGGAAAATCACCGCAAGGGATAAGAACCAGAATACGGGCATCATACCCGCACCGATGGATTTGAAACTTTCCGTTGGAAAAGAAACTGGATTACCACCAGACCACCAAAGTGCGATACCGCGACAAATCATAAACATGCCAAGCGTCGCGATGAAGGGTGGTATGCGAAAATACGCAATAAATGTTCCGTTGATGGCCCCGATCATAGCCCCGAATATAAGTCCCGCTACCACGGGTATAATCACCGGCAAATCCATGGCCCAGACGCCAAAGACCGCTTTGGGGTTCGGGTAACCGTTGACCAATTCGGTCTGTGCAAGGCTCATCGCGATCATAGCCGTCGCCGCAACGAGGGGACCAGAACTTAGGTCGATACCAGCAGTGATGATAACTTGCGTTACGCCAAGTGCGATAATCCCGATAATCGCAACCTGCAGAATAATAATTTTCAACCTTGCTTCGTTGAAGATTGAATCAAAGCGGTCCCTTGAGTCAAACAGGAAGCTTTGGTCCTTCATGTAAGGCAGAGCCTGCCCTAAAATCTCGAATATCACGATGATGATGATCAACGCGAGCAGGATATTCATCTCATTGGGCCAAGATCGCTTGGATTTATCGAACGTTAGTCCGCCTGTGCCGTGGCTCGTCTCTTCCATTGATGAGGCCTCTTGTTATTCGCTAGTACGAGAGCGGGACGGCGCCGATAGCGCCGCCCCGCGGTTTCATCTTGTAACAGAACTTAGTTCTTGTCCATGAAGTCGCCCATGTTCGCAGGTGTAACCAATACGAATGGGATATAGACTTTCTTGTCTACTTTTTCACCAGCGATCAAGCGAAGTGCTGTATCGATCGAACCAGTACCTTGACCAACAGAGTCTTGGAAAACTGTGACGTCATAGTCGCCGACTGCCATTGCGAGCAGAGCGTCTTGCGATGCGTCAACACCGCCAACCTGTACGTCAGCCATATCCATGCCGGCAGCTTTCATCGCCTGGATCGCACCGATTGCCATTTCGTCGTTGTTTGCCAGAACAAAATCAAATGGCTCACCAGAAGACATCCAGTTGGTCATCAGGTCTTGCGCTTCATCGCGCGACCAGTTTGCCGTCTGCTCGTCGATGATTGTCATGAAGTTACACATATCCATGCCAATCACGTCGTGAACGTCTTTCGAACGCTGAACAGCCGCTTGGTTGGAAAGCTGACCGTTCATCAGGTATCCAGTTGCGCCGCCAGCTTTGCCGTCTGCACGCAGGTTTTTACAAATCTCGAATGCTGAAAGTGTGCCAGATTCGATTTCGTTCGATGCAACAAAGGCCTGAGTAGCAGGCAGTTCGTTCACATTGTCAGGCTCACGGTTAACATATACCAGCGGAGTGTCGCCAGCAGCCGCAGAAACAGCTGCACCAGCAGATGTGTCAACGATGTTCACGATGATTGCATCAACGCCTGATGCTACAAAGTTTTTTACCTGGTCAATTTGCTTGGCCAGATCGTCAGTTGCGTCTTCTTGCTGATACGAAAGGCCGTCAATGGTCCCCGCATACTCAACCATACCGTTCCGCAGAACAGTCAGCCAGTTGTCATCAAACCGTGAAAATGTTGCCCCGATAGTTTCAGAAAATGCCGTTGTACCCGTAAGGACAACGAGACTTGTGGCTAGTAAAGTTTTCTTCATGGATTTTCTCCCAAAAAGGTGCCGGCTCACCAATGTTTCAGCACCGGAGCCCAAAGTTGGGCATGTGGTTACCCCCTCATCTGATGTAAACATAACAAAGGAGCGGCTTTTAATGCCGATAGAATCAAGACAACCACAATTTTGAATTTTTTGCAACCGGTTGCAAAAATCTTTGAAAAGTTTCATGATGCTTGTCTGTAGAATTGATAATATAAGTGGCTTTCAAACTATGGGGGAAGCTTGGTTAATGGCCATAACACTGGATGATGTTGCCAAACTAGCAGGGGTATCGCGCTCAGCGGTGTCTCGAACTTTTACCGATGGCGCATCAGTTTCGTTGAAAATGAGACGTCGGGTAGAAAAGGCGGCGAGCGAGTTGGGATACAGCCCGAATTTTCTTGCCCGAAGCCTAACCACGCGCCGGACAAAATTGATCGGCTTGGTTTCGGATAACTTTCATAATCCGCTGTTTTTAGAAATATTTGATCAATTTACAAGTGGACTTCAGAACCGCGGGTTGAGGCCATTGCTGGTCAACCTTTCAGTGGAAACTGATGCTGAAAGCTCTGCTCGGATGCTGCGCCAATATTCTGTTGACGGGGTAATAGTGGCCTCTTCAACCTTGCCCCCCGCATTTGCCAAGACCTTTCGAGATGCCGGGGTGCCGGTGGTAAATAGTTTTGGCCGCTATTCAAGTGATCCCGACATGCATATCGTTGGGATCGACAATATAGAATGTGGCCGGATGGCCGCACATGCATTAATAAATCGCGGATATAGGAACATCGGATTTATGGGTGGGCCCCAGGCAGCCACCTCGACCCAAGACCGGTTTGCGGGGTTTCAAAACGAATTGCAAAAACATCCAGAGGCCAGATTGAGCTATAGTTTTGCCGAGGCTTATTCTTTTGACGCAGGGCGCAAAGAAATGCAGCGTTTGCTGCGTGAAGCATCCCATGCAGAAGCATATTTCTGCGGCGACGATGTGCTTTCCATTGGCGCCTTGAGTGCGGTTGAAGAAATGGGGTTAAACGTACCGAAAGATATTGGGATCATTGGTTTGAATGACATGGAAATGTCCAGTTGGCAAAATATCAACCTGACCACTATTCGTCAGCCGGTTGTTCAGATTATCAACGCCTCGATCGAATTGATGGTGTCGATGCTTGAAAAACCAGATCGCTACCCCGAAGCGCGCGTATTTCCCTGCACCGTGATCGAGCGCGGCACGCTGCGCGCACCACAGGAAAATTAGCGAAACATCGGCGGACGGGCGTCAACCCAAGTGCCATTTTCTTTGCCCGAAGCAGCCACCGCAAACACCGCCGCCATCGAGCGAAGGCCCGCTTCGGCATTTGGATATAATCCTGCAGCAGGATCCATGGGCCGGTTTTCTTTGCGCGCCGAAATAGCTTCGGCCAGATCACTGTAGATATTTGCAAAGGCTAACGGCATACCCTCGGCATGACCCACCGTGACCCGGCTGCTGCGATCCGCTTCTGGCGACAGTCCGCTGGCGCCCCGTTCGATCACCTGCAGGCGCTCATTGAGCGGCATCCAATAAAGCTGATTTGGCTGTTCTTGCGCCCAGCGCAGTCCACCCTTTTCTCCAAAAACCTGAATGCCTAGCCCATGTTGGCGCCCAATGGCAATTGAGGATGTCCAAAGCCGCCCGACAGCGCCGCCATCCATACGGAAATTGACCATAGCATCATCTTCCAATTCGCGGCTTTCAAGACAGGAAACCGTATCAGCCGAAAGTGTTGTGACCTCTTGTCCTGTCACAAAGCTGGCCATATGCAGCGCATGTATTCCGCAATCGGCAAATTGCGCTGAAACCCCTGCCTGCGCTGGGTCATAGCGCCATCTGACGCGCGGATTATCTGCATCGGCTGCATCCGCGTGATGCCCATGGGCGAATTCGGCTTTGACCAAGCGGACTTTACCCAGATCCCCGCGGGCGACCATGGCGCGCATGTGGCGGACCAGTGAATAGCCAGAATAGCCGTAATTTACCGCGCAAATCTGTCCTGTTTTTTCAGCAATTTGAACAATCGCCTCGCCTTCTTCCACAGTCATCGTCATGGGCTTTTCGCACAAGACATGAAAACCTGCTTCCAAAAAAGCCTTGGTGATTTCAAAGTGGCTCGCGTTGGGTGTCGCCACAGTGACAAGGTCAATACGGTCCTCGCGGCCGGTTTCACCTGCCAGCATTTCCTGCCAGTTCCCATAGGCCCGATCTGGCGCCAACCCTAAACGCTGTCCATATTCACGGCCAACTTCAGGCCGGTGATCCAGCGCGCCTGCACAAAATTCAAAACACCCGTCAAGACCCGCGCCCAAGCGATGCGCCGGGCCTATCTGACTGCCTTCGCCGCCGCCAATGAGACCCCATTTGAGTTTGCGCATGCTCTTACTCCTCGTTAAAGCCAATCGACCGCAGGTAGGCCCGATTTATTTTGGCATCATCTACAGGCTTTATATCAAGCGTTGGATCACAATCTTGTTCGATCGTGCACCACCCTTGAAACCCGGCATCCAACAGGATTTTGCGAACAGCCGGAAAATCAACATCACCATCGCCCAAATTGCAAAAAATACCCTGACCACAAGCATCATAAAACCCAGTGCGTTTGGCAATCACATCCGCTTTCACGGCAGGATCAATATCTTTGAAATGCATATAAGAAATTCGGCCCACATGACGGCGCATAAAAGCCACTGGATCATATCCGGCATAGGAATGATGGCCGGTATCAAAGCAGATTTTCAAGATCGAAGGATCTATTTCGTCCAAAAGCCTCTCTAGTTCCGGTTCAAAATCAATAAACCCTGCAGCATGGGCATGGATGCTGACGGTCAGCCCGTACTCTTGGCTGCCGATTTTTGCACAGGTTGCAATGCGGTCGCGGAATGCGGCCCATTCTGATTGATCCATCTGTTCGGCTTCAGCGGCGCGGCCAGCAGTGGGCGCGCGGCGCGGCGAGATGGAATCAATCAACACGAGATGCTTGGCGCCATGAGCCGTCAGCGCTTTGCAGGTGCGCTGGGTACCATCCAAAACATCCTCCCATGCCTGTGCGTCATGAAAGGGACGAAAAACCACCCCACCGATTAAAGTAAGATCATGATCTTGTAGTGCTGGCCCAAGAATATCGGGATCTTCTGGCATGAAACCAACCGGCCCCAATTCAATGCCCTTATACCCCGCCTCAGCGCAGTCCTTTAAAACACTTTGCCATGTTGGGTTGCGCGGGTCATTGGGAAATTCGACCCCCCATGAACAGGGCGCATTGCCAATTCGAATTGTCATTCAAAGGTCCCTTTCACCTGCATAACTTAATCAATGTCTGTTGCTAATGTTGGTTCTGGTTTAGGCAAATCCGTATCATTGGTTTGGACGGATAAGAGTTGTTTTTGCTTACAGATCAGAAAATCAATTTGCAACCGGTTGCAAAACAAGTATCTATTGAGTCATGGCTTTGCAAGTTGCAATTCACTACCTAAGCTAAAAAGGATCTCGTATGCCGCATCAATCAACTGTTTGCTTGACCACCGCACAGGCGATTGTCAGGTATCTTGCCAATCAGTTTATCGAAATAGACGGGCATGAAAGACGTCTGTGTGGTGGTGGTTTTGGTATTTTTGGTCATGGTAATGTGACCTGTCTTGGCGAAGCGCTTTATGACCACCGGGATGCATTGCCGCTTTATCGTGGACAAAATGAGCAAAGCATGGGGTTTGCCGCTGCGGGTTATGCCAAACAATGGCTGCGTCAACGGTTTATGTTCTGCACCGCCAGTGCTGGACCGGGCACATCCAATTTACTTACCTCGGCGGCTTTGGCGCATGCCAACCGATTGCCGATGCTGATGCTGTGTGGGGATACCTTTCTGACCCGCTTGCCCGATCCGGTGCTGCAACAGCTTGAGCATTTTGGAAACCCTACATTAGGCGTCAATGATGCGTTTAAATCAGTGTGCCGCTATTGGGACCGGATCACCCATCCGGCGCAGATCATACAGTCCCTGCCTCAGGCATTGGCGACCATGCTTGATCCAGCGGATTGCGGCCCTGCGTTTATCGCACTGCCACAAGATGTGCAGGGCTGGAGTTATGAATTCCCAATCAGCTTTTTTGAAAAGAAAGTTCACCGTATTCGGCGGATTTCACCCGATCCACTGGAAATAGAAGAGGCTGCCGCCCTGCTGCTGACTGCACAAAGACCAATGATTATTGCCGGCGGCGGTGTGCAATATAGCGGCGCCGTGTCCGAGCTGACCACATTTGCCGAAACCCACAACATTCCCGTGGTCGAAACCATTGCCGGGCGCGCCAATATGATTGCCACGCATCTTTTGAATATTGGCCCCATAGGAGTGACCGGGTCAGACAGCGCCAACGCCATTGCGGCACAGGCCGATGTGGTTGTCGCGGTTGGCACGCGGCTTCAAGATTTCACCACCGGTTCATGGACTGCCTTTGATGCACAGGCCCGATTTATCGCCATCAATACCGCCCGCTTTGATGCGCTAAAGCATATGTCGCAACCGATTGTTGGCGATGCAAAAACTGCTATGCCAATGCTAAGCGCTGCCTTAGAGGGCCTGCGCGCGCCAGACGCTTGGATGCAAACAGCCCAAGATGAGCGCCGCAAATGGGATGACTATGTTGCGCGCAATGTGGCACCGGACAATGGCCCCAATTCCTATGCAAAGGCCATCGGCATCGTCAACGCGCTGTGCGATCCCCGTGATCGGGTGGTCGCGGCTGCGGGCGGCTTGCCGGCAGAGGTGACCGCAAACTGGCGCACTTTGGATATCGGAACCGTAGATGTCGAGTTTGGCTTTTCCTGCATGGGATATGAAATAGCGGGCGGCTGGGGTGCCCGCATTGCCCAGACCGAGCGTGAGCCTGACAAAGACACGATTGTTTTTCTGGGCGACGGATCATACCTGCTGATGAATTCAGATATCTATTCATCGGTTCTCAGCGGCAAAAAGCTTATTATTCTGGTGCTGGATAACGGCGGTTTTGCCGTGATTAACAAATTGCAGAACAACACAGGCAACGAAAGCTTTAACAATCTTATCGCGGATTGTCCGACCGTAGAGGCGCCGTTTGCGGTTGATTTTGGAGCCCATGCTGCAGCCATGGGGGCTACGGCCGAAACCGTGGGCAATCCGTCCGAGCTGGCCGCCGCGTTCAAACGCGCCAAGGCCGCAGATAAAACATATGTCATCACCATGCAGGTTGACGCTTATGACGGATGGACCACCGAGGGCCACGCCTGGTGGGAAGTGGGCACACCGCAGGTTTCCGAAAGCAAAAAAATCCGTAGCGCGCATGTCGACCAAGAAGCCGGCCGCAGCAACCAAAGACGGGGTGTCTAATGGCTGACCTAACCCGTATCAAAGGCAATAATTTTGTCATCATCGGCCGTGCAGGCATGGATTTCTATCCCGACCCGCCGGGCACAAAAACCGAAGAGGCAACCCAGTTCTTTGCCGCTTTGGGCGGCTCGTCGGCCAATATTGGCGTAGCCATCAACCGTCATGGCGGCCGCTCTGCCTTGGTAACCTGCGTTTCTGACGATGCCATTGGCCGCTATTGTCTCAATCAGCTAGATCATTACGGTATCGAGCGAAACCATGTACGATCTGTTGGCGGTGAAGCGCGAAATTCTCTAGCCGTCGTGGAAAGCCGCACCGAAGATCATCAATCCATTATTTACCGCAATGGGGCGGCAGATTTCGAGATGGGGATCGAGGATGTCGAACCAGTGGATTATGCGGCCTATAGCGCCCTGATCACCACCGGCACTGTGCTGGCGGCCGAGTCCTCGCGCAGCGCCAGCTTTCGGGCTCTTGAGCTGGCCAAAGCGGCGGGGCTTCCGCTTATATTTGATCTTGATTACCGACCCTATAGCTGGCCATCACCGCAGGTCGCCTCAGAAACTTATTCACGTGCCGCTGATTATTTTGACATTGTTATTGGCAATGATGTTGAGTTCGGGTTTATGGCAGGAAGCTATGAGAAGGGCCTTGAAAAAGCCCGCGACTTGGCCAAAACAACAGCCCAGATTGTGATTTATAAAATGGGTGAAAAGGGCGCGATCACCTTGACCCCCGATGGCGAATTTCGCACCGGCATTTATCCGGTGACGGCTCTGAAACCAACCGGGGCAGGCGATGGTTTCATGGGCGGCTTTATTGCCGCGCTTGCAGCCGGACGCGATCTGCATGATGCAGTTTTGCGCGGCTCGGCCTCTGCCGCGATCGTTGTTTCAAAAGTGGGCTGCGCGCCGGCGATGCCCAGCACGGCCGAACTTGACGCGTTCCTAAGCCAGCACACCGGCCCAACACAGATATAGACAGGACATAACCGATGCATATTGCGCCTTTTGACAACCAAAACCAGCCGATCGTTGATATGGATGATGCCACGGTGCCGTTGAATTATTTCAATATCGTCAAACTGACCAAAGACCAGTCTTTTGACTATCAGGTCCCGGGCTATGAAACCTGCATTGTGCCCGCGACAGGATCGTTGGATATCGAGGTGGAAGGCATGCGGTTTTCAGCGCTGGGCAATCGCGGCGCTGATGTGTGGGACGGCGAACCCGAAGGCGTTTATATTCCCAGTGGAGCCAAAGCCACGATCACATGTGTTTCCGACACCACCGAAACCTTTATTGCGGGGGCAAAATATGAAAAGATTTTAACCCCTTTTTCGGTGCTGAAAGACGATATCGATTTGGTGCAATACGGCAGTGATGACACCAAAACACATCGCAAAATCAAACATGTCTTGGGGCAAAAGCAGCATGGTAAAGTCGGCCGGCTGTTGGTCAGCGAACTGTTTACTGTCGGCGCTGGCGGTTGGTCGGGTTTTCCATCGCACAAGCATGATACAAACCGTTTGCCGGATGAAACCCGCCATGATGAAACCTATAACTTTCGCTTCCGCCCCAATCACGGCTCGGGTCTGCAAATGCTGCAACGGGTCGATAACGAACCCGGTGATGCCTATCACATTGTTGACGGATCAACCATCTGCATTGACCACGGCTATCACCCCTGCGCAGCCTTGCCGGGATATGAGATGTATTACTTCACCATCCTAGGCGGTTTGACCCAGCGATCACTGGTGCAATATTTCCAACCCACACATGCCTATCAGATAGAAACGATCCCAGGGATCAAGGATATGGTGGCGAAATTTAAATGACACTTGCAACCCTGAAAGAGGTTTTGCAGCCGGCGCAATCCGGCGGCTATGCGGTTGCCGGGTTGGTTACGCTTGGATGGGAAGATATGCGCGCCTATGTCGAGGCCGCAGAACAAGAAAATTTACCTGTGATCCTGCAGGCCGGACCCAGTTGCCGCGCCCATACTCCGCTGCCAATTTTGGGTAAAATGTTTCGCCATTTAGCCGAAGAGGCTTCGGTGCCTGTGGTGGCCCATCTGGATCATGGGTATACTTTCGAAGAGTGCCGCGAAGCGCTTGAAAGCGGATTTACATCCCTCATGTTTGACGGGTCACGCAAACCTTTGGCACAAAATATTGACGAAACGGCGGCGATTGTCGAGCTGGCCCGATCCGCGCAGATTTCCTGTGAAGGTGAAATTGGCTTTGTTGGATATTCAGGCGGCGAAAATTCTGCCGGCACAGACCCGGATGAGGCGGCCAAGTTCGCGCGCGAAACCGGCGTTGATGCCATGGCTATTTCGATCGGCAATGTGCACCTTCAACAAGATCAGGAAGGCGGGCTTGATGAGCCGCGACTGCGCGCGATCGAGGCGGTTACAGATGTGCCCTTGGTCATCCACGGGGGCTCTGGCGTGCCCGCCGCACAACGTCGCCATCTGGCCCAAACATCGCGAATCTGCAAATTTAATATCGGCACTGAATTGCGTATGGCCTTTGGCACGGCGCTGCGCACTGCGGTTCAGGCTGATCCTGATCGTTTTGACAGGGTGGCTATTTTAAAGGACACTCACGATCCGTTGGTAAGCGCAACGCGCCTTGTTCTTCGGGGCTTTCGCGCGCAGGAAAAAGGATAACATATATGCTAAACCTCGCACTTTTGGGATGCGGCCGGATCGGGCAGGTGCACGCCCGCTCGATCAGCCAACTGGCCGGCAGTGCACGGTTGGTCGCGGTTGCAGATGCTTATGAGCCCGCCGCACAAGAGTTGGCAACAGCAACCGGCGCAGAGGTGCGTAGCAGCGCCCAGATTATGCAAAGCAGTGATATCGACGCGGTCATTATCGGCACCCCGACAGATACCCATTATCAGTTGATCCATGAGGCCGCCGCCGCTGAAAAAGCCATTTTTTGTGAAAAACCCATTGATATGTCCGCCGAGCGCATTCGCGCCTGTATCAAAGCCACCACAGAGGCCAATGTTGCCTTTCTCACCGCATTCAACCGCCGGTTTGATCCCAATTTTGCCGATATTCAGACCCGTATCGCCGCCGGTGAAATTGGCAATGTCGAGCTTATTACAATTCTGTCGCGCGACCCTGCCCCGCCCCCGATCAGCTATATCAAATCCTCAGGGGGACTTTTTCGCGATATGATGATCCATGATTTTGACATGGCGCGGTTTTTACTGGGCGAAGAGGTGATCAGTGTTTTCGCAGTGGGGTCGTGTTTGGTTGATCCCGAAATCGGCGCTGCAGGCGATATTGATACGGCCGCGGTCACACTCACCACCGCCAGCGGCAAAATATGCCAAATCTCCAACTCACGTCGCGCCAGTTACGGTTATGATCAACGACTGGAAGTACATGGATCAAAAGGCATGCTACGAGCTGAAAATATCTTGGAAAACAGCGTTGAAATGGCCACGCAAAATGGGTTTCAAAAAGCGCCGGCGCAGCATTTCTTTTTAGAGCGTTATAAAGAAGCATACCGCCGTGAGATGGCGCATTTCATTGATGCTCTCAACAGTGGCCAAACGCCTTCGCCTTCCGCCAGCGATGGGTTGAAAGCACAGCTATTGGCCGATGCCGCGGCACAATCCTTGGCCTCAGGGTTGCCGGTTCAATTGGCAAACGAGACCGCGTAAAAGCACCTCAGCCAACGCAAAGAAAACGGGCGGCCGCGCCAACTGCCTGTGAGGGCCAACTTCGGTTGTGAAATCCTTTGCATCCGCGCCGATCACCGATATGCTTATCCCTGCGACAAGCAGGCAATTGAGGCAATGAATTTTAAAACACAAAAACTATTTGGGCTACCACCGGGTGTTGATTTCCCGCAGGCTCTGGTGGACGGTCTTTGCGCACATTTCAAATCCTGCCCGCCGGATGCCATGGCACGAAGCCATATTATCGTAAACACCGAACGCATGCGGCGCCGTGTTCGGCAGCTTTTTGCTGTAAAATCCGATGTTTTGCATCCTAAAGTACATGTCCTCACTGATCTTAGCTGGTTTGCCGCAGATCTGGAATTACCAGATGCGCAGTCTGCGCTTAAAAATCGCTTTGAACTGGTTGCACTAATTGACAAGCTGCTTCAGTCACAACCTGATCTGGCAGCACGATCTGCGCTCTTTGATCTTGCCGATAGCCTTGCGGCCCTGATTGACGAAATGCAGGGCGAAGCTGTTGATCCAGCCGCTGTGAGTGCGCTTAATGTTGCCGATCAATCCGGCCATTGGCAACGCATGCAAGCGTTTTTGGGGATTGCGCAGACCTATTTAAATGCCCGCCAAACCGAACCGGACAAAGAAGGGCTGCAACGGAAAATTGTGAACCATCTGGCTGTAAGATGGGCCAAAAATCCGATTTCCGAACCAATCATATTAGCTGGATCGACAGGATCACGTGGCACCACGCTAGAGCTGATGAAAGCGGTGTCCCAGTTGCCGCAAGGGGTTATTTTGCTGCCCGGATTCGATTTTGATATGCCCCGTGCAGCTTGGGATGATCTGGCCGAGGCGCTCAGCGCAGAAGATCACCCGCAATATCGTTTTTATAACCTTCTTAATATTTTGGGGCAGACCCCTGATCAGGTTGAGCACTGGTCGGCTGTAGCGCCAGAAGCCCACCCCAGAACGGCGCTGATGTCCCTCGCGCTACGCCCGGCCCCGGTAACCGACTGCTGGCTTGCCGAAGGGCCTAAACTTGCAGATCTTGCCAAAGCGACCGAGGCGATGACGCTGCTCGAAGCGCCCAGCGCACGCCACGAAGCGCTTGCCATTGCACTGCGTCTGCGACAGGCCGCAGAAGAGGGTCAAACCGCGGCGCTTATTACCCCGGACCGGCAGCTCACGCGGCAGGTCACGGCGGCTCTTGATCGGTGGGATATTTTGCCTGATGACAGTGCGGGTATTCCGCTTCCGGTCACCCCGCCGGGCCGGTTTTTGCGCCATGTTGGCGGCCTCCTTTCTGCGCCTTTGACCACCGCCCAATTGCTCGCATTGCTCAAGCATCCCCTAACCCACAGCGGTGCAGCGCGCGGCGATCATCTTTTGCTCACCCGCGAGCTTGAATTGCATTTGCGCAAAAAGGCCATTCCCTATCCTGACACGGCAGTGTTAAGGCACTGGGCGGCCAGTCACCCTCTTGAAATGGCCACAGATTGGGCCGATTGGGCAATCCGCTGTTTCACCGGCCAAAACAATGATGAGCAAAATAGTTTTCGCAACTTTTTTGATCAACATATATGCCAAGCTGAACTAATCGCCGCTGGGTGCCAACCTGAACCAGAAGAAGAAAGTGGTGGGCTTTGGTCCAAAAAGGCAGGCCAAGAGGCCCGCGCTGTGATCACCGATATCAAAGCTGCTGCCGATCATGCGGGCATTATGTCGGTGCAGGATTATCGCCATATTTTCAATGGTGTATTGAGCCAGAAAGAGGTGCGCGATCACGACACGCCGCATCCGCATCTGCTAATATGGGGCACATTGGAAGCACGGGTTCAGGGGGCTGATCTGGTGATTTTAGGCGGCCTTAATGAGACAAGCTGGCCACAAGCGCCAAGCCCCGATCCATGGCTCAACAGGGCAATGCGAAACGCGGTTGGGCTGTTGCTTCCTGAACGGCGGATCGGGCTCTCGGCACATGATTTTCAACAGGCAGTGGCTGCAAAAAACGTTTGGATTACAAGGTCCAAGCGCTCTGATGATGCCGAAACCGTCCCGTCCCGCTGGGTGAACCGATTAACCAATTTGCTGAGCGGATTAACCGATAATGGCGGCCCCCAAGCTCTTGATGCAATGCAAAACCGCGGTCGGCAGTATTTAACACTTGTGGATCAGTTTGAAGCCTGCGAGCCCAGAGCGCCGGCAACACGGCCAGCACCGCGGCCTCCGCTTTGCGCCCGCCCCACACAGCTTTCGGTAACCGAGATTAAATCATTGATCCGTGATCCTTACGCAATCTATGCAAAACGCGTGCTTCAACTGCGGCCGCTCGAGCCTTTGGACCAAGCGCCCGATGCCAAGCTGCGGGGCATTATCGCCCACAGGATAATGGAAAGCTATATCAAGAACTGGGCAAACACCCCCCCCAAAGATAGGGTGCATCAGTTTTTGGAAATTTCCCGTACCACCTTGGATCAGGATGTTCCTTGGGTTTTAAGCCGTATGTTTTGGCAGTCACGGATGCAAAAAATTGCAGCTGATTTGATCACCAAGGAAAACGATCGCCAGCGCCGCGGCGAACCGGTTGCGTTTGAGCGTCGCGGCCGATTGACAATCGACGGCATAAATTTCACCCTGACGGCCATCGCAGATCGGATTGATCGCGCCGAAGACGGCAGGTTGCACATTTATGACTATAAAACCGGGACCCCACCGACACCCGATCAACAACGCGTTTTTGACAAGCAATTATACCTTATGGCGGCGATTGCCGAACACGGCGGGTTTGAGGAAATCGACCCTGCGCCGGTGGCCTCGGCGGCCTTTATTGGAATTGGCGGAAAGTACAAAGAACAAATCGCACCCTTTGATGATGAACCGCTCGGCGGTGCATGGGAAAAATTCAAAGATCTAATTGTGTCATATCAATCCTATGAGCAAGGGTATAGCGCCCGCCGGGCGCTTTTTAGTGTGAAAGATTTTTCCGATTATGACCAACTGTCGAGATTTGGAGAGTGGGGCCTGAGCGATGTGCCGACACCAGAGGATTTAACATGATCCGCGATGCTGCAACCCAGCGGCAAGTGCAGGCCGCGCACCCGAATATGTCCACATGGCTGTCTGCCAATGCGGGCTCTGGTAAAACCAAGGTTTTGACAGACCGGGTGGCGCGCCTCTTGCTTAGTGGAATTTCGCCCGAGCATATTTTGTGTTTGACCTATACCAAGGCTGCGGCCAGTGAAATGCAAAACCGGTTGTTCAAAAGATTGGGCAAATGGGCGATGCTCGGCAATGATGCTCTTGGTCAAGAATTGATCAAACTCGGGCTTGACCAAGCCCCTGATACTGCCACGTTGCGCCGCGCACGCACGCTTTTTGCCCGCGCCATAGAAGCGCCGGGCGGATTAAAAATTCAAACCATCCATTCGTTTTGCGCAACAATTTTGCGACGGTTTCCTTTAGAAGCAGGTGTCAGCCCCCAATTCAAAGAAATGGAAGAGCGTGCTTCAGTTCTTTTGTGCGGCGAGGTTTTGGAAGCCATGGCGCAATCAACGGATGCACCATTGGTTGATGCGCTAGCGCTTTTTGCCACTGAGCACTCTTTAGAGAAACTGGTCCAGTCGGTTATAAAATACCGCCACAAACTTCAGCTGGCATCGCCCCGTAGCGAAATATGGGCGCGCTTTGGCCTCGCGCCGGGTTCTTGCGAAGCGACCGTTTTGTCCGAGGTTTTGAGCAAAGAGCATCTCGATTTGATTGCGCGAATTATTCCCCTTCTGGACGGGGGTGGCAAAACGGATGTTAAAATGGCCGCCCAATTGCGCCGGATCAACCATGCCTCTTTTAACGCCCTTGCGATCCTTGAAGGAGTGTTTTTATTTGGCGGCTCTGCTAAAAACCCTTTTGGGGCAAAAATCGGCAAGTTTCCCAGCAAAGATTTGCGCCTTGGGGTCATGGCCGAAGATATACCCGAACTGGAACAGCTTATGCTTCAAGTTGAGGGCTTGCGCGAGACACGGCTTACCTTGCAAGCGGCGCAAAAAACCGCGGTTTTACATGAATTTGCCGCCGGATTTTTGCCCCTGTATGAACGTCAAAAACAGCTGCGCGGCTGGCTTGATTTCGACGACCTAATCCTGAGGGCGCGCAATCTTCTAAGCGATTCCAAAGTGGCCGACTGGGTGCTATATCGGCTTGACGGCGGGATAGACCACATATTGGTGGATGAAGCCCAAGATACCAGCCCGGTGCAATGGGATGTCGTCCAATCGTTGGCGCAAGAGTTTACCAGCGGCCAAGGCGCGCGCGCTGGCGTGCGGCGAACAATCTTCGTGGTTGGCGATAAGAAACAATCAATTTATTCGTTTCAAGGCGCTGATCCGACCGAATTTGATCGTATGAAACAAGAGTTTGCCGAGCGCCTGAAAGAAAGTGAAACACCACTTTTGGACACCACATTAGAATATTCCTTTCGCTCTTCATCTGCGATCCTCAGCGTGGTTGACCAGACTTTCCAAGAGCATGTGAGTTCCGGGTTTGAATCCGACCAGATGCACCGGGCTTTCAAAACAGATATGCCCGGACGGGTTGATTTATGGCCCGTTATAGACCCGGTAGAGCGACAAAAGGACACCGAATGGCAGCGGCCTGTGGATTTGCTGGGTCAGGACAATCATCTGGTGCAACTGGCCGATGAAGTTGCGCGAGCAATTGATCAGATGATTTCGGAACGCACCCCTTTGCCGCAAGGCAATGATGCAAAGGATACCTATTCTGCGCGGCCTGTAGAGCCAGGAGATTTTTTGATTCTGGTGCAGCGCAGGTCTGATTTATTTCATGAGATCATTCGCGCCTGCAAAGCCCGCAATTTGCCAATAGCCGGGGCCGACCGGTTAAAGGTGGGGGCCGAATTAGCGGTCAGGGACTTGGCGGCACTTTTGTCCTTTCTTGCCACGCCCGAGGATGACCTTTCCCTTGCTATTGTTCTGAAATCACCGCTTTTTAATTGGAATGAACAAAGACTGTTTTCCCTAGCGCATGGTCGTGGAAAGCAGTTTTTGTGGCAAAAATTGCGCAATGCCCCCAAAGAATATCAAACTGAATTAACAGTACTTGACGATCTTTTGCAGCGGGCTGATTTCCTGCGTCCCTATGATTTACTCGAGCGCATTTTATCGCGGCACGAAGGACGGCTTAAAATACTGTCGCGCTTGGGACCCGAGGCTGAAGATGGGCTAAACGCGCTTTTGTCCCAAGCGTTGTCTTATGAGCAAAACGACGTGCCAAGCCTCACTGGGTTTTTAGTGTGGATGGAAACCGACACATTGGAAATCAAACGTCAAATGGACAGTGCAGGCAACCAGATACGCGTGATGACTGTGCATGGTGCCAAAGGCTTGGAATCGCCAATAGTCATTCTGCCTGATTGCGCGCATCGACAAATGCGGCTGCAGGATGAATTAATCGATGGCTCGGGCGGGGTGATTTGGAAAACCAAATCTGATGAAATGCCTGATGCGATACGTCGGGCTGCGGCTGAAAAACAGCAATCAGAAATTTATGAGCGCGACCGTCTGCTTTATGTGGCTATGACGCGGGCAGAAAAATGGCTTATGGTTGCCGCTGCAGGTGACATCACGGGCGAGCCAACGGCTTGGTACAGCAAAGTCCAAAGCGCGATGCAGCAAACGGGTGCGGTTAAACACTCTTTTGGTCTTGGTGATGGGTTACGGGTTGAACATGGAGCCTGGCAGAGCATAGCTACAGGCGTTCCAGCCAAAGACAGAACGGCTGCGATACCTCTGCCAGATTGGGTAAACCGTTTGCCCCCAGAATCTTGGGTTAAAAATGGGCCGCTAAGCCCCTCTGATCTGGGCGGCGCTAAAGCACTGCCTGCTGAGGATGGTTTGGATGAAAATATGGCCAAAAGGCGCGGCAGCCAAATTCATAAGCTGCTCGAAGTACTTCCTGATATTGATCCAAGTCGCTGGCCGCAGCACGGCGCTGCTATATTGGCGAACGCCGGGATTCCGGCCGAGCCCTTTGAGCTTTCCGGTTTAATGCGCGAGGCAACCGATGTTATCCAAAATCCTGATCTCGGCTTTTTGTTTTCGCCGGAGGCTTTAAGCGAAGTTGGTATATCAGGTCAGCTTTCGCCGCAACACACAGAGCAGATGAACGGCGTAATCGACCGTTTGCTGGTTCGCGATGATGATGTTTGGGTTGTTGATTTCAAAACCAATGCAAAAGTTCCAAAGACGCCATCAGAAGTCCCTGTGGGGCTATTGCGGCAGCTTGGCGCTTATGCAACCGCAATTGCCCGGCTTTACCCGAACCAAAACGTTAAACCGGCAATTTTATGGACGAAAACAGCGCAATTGATGCCTATTAGCTATACAGCTGCGGCGGCAGAAATTTCTAAGGTCGAGCTCTCTTGACCTTTGAACAGACCGACCCTAGTTTTGCACAGAGTGAGCAGGTCACGATAGGAGCATAAAATGGCGACAGTAGCGGTAACAGATGACACCTTCGATGCAGAAGTTAAAAATTCAGACATCCCTGTTGTGGTCGATTTTTGGGCAGAGTGGTGCGGTCCCTGCAAACAAATTGGCCCCGCATTAGAAGAGCTTTCCAATGAAATGGAAGGTCAGATAAAGGTGGTCAAGATTGACGTGGACAATAACCCCAACTCACCTGCCGCGATGGGGGTTCGCGGAATTCCCGCTCTGTTTATTTTCAAAGATGGTCAGGTTATTTCCAATCGCGCTGGGGCAGCACCTAAAGCGGCCTTGCAAAGCTGGATCCAAGACTCAATCTAAACTGTCGCTGACGAATACCTGCACATCGGCAACATTTGTGCCGGTTGCGCCGGTAACAAGTAAATCATTTGCCATTGAAAGGGCGTGATAGCTATCGCTGTTGGTCAGTAGCTGTTCAATATCGCCCCCAGCGGCCTCAATGCGCTCAATTGTGTTGGCGTCAATTAATCCGCCTGCGGCATCCGTGGGGCCATCCCGCCCATCGGTTCCCCCACTTAAAAAGACCCAGTTTCCGGGAGTGTTTTTTAACAAAAGTGCCACTCTCAGCGCCAGTTCTTGATTTCGGCCGCCGCGGCCAGTGCCCGTGACATTGACCGTTGTTTCCCCGCCCCATAAGAATACCCTAGGACCAGAAGCTTTCTGGCTTTGAATGAATTTGGCAATCTCAACGGCAGCATTTGTAACGTCGCCTTGTAAATCATCTGCGACCACTATTGGGGCCCAAACATCTGCAGCATCAAGCATTGCGTCAAGGCTAAACCGATTGGAACAGATTAACTGATTTTGCACCTGTGCATGAACGTCAGATGGCTGTGTGTTATCATCCAAAAGATGCGTTCGGACATCTTTGGGAAGCATTTTTAAATGGCCGCGTGTGCGTAGCAATGCCGCTGCCTGCGCGGCGGTGCCAATACGTGTCACTGTCGGGCCGCTGGCAATCACTCGCAAATCATCTCCAATAACGTCTGAGATGATAAGGGATCGAACGGCAGAGGGTGATGCCAAACGCGTTAACCCACCTCCCTTTAAGTCTGATAGCTGCTGCCGGATCAGATTTATTTCTTTAATATCATAGCCATTGCGCAACAAAAGCTCATTGGTTTTGATTTTGTCTTCGAGTGTAATGCCCGCGGTAGGTGACGGTAAAAGTGCAGATCCACCGCCTGAGATTAACGTAAGGACAAAGTCTGAAGGTCCAGAATTAACAAGGGCATCTGTGATCTGCCGCGCAGCCTTTAGGCCATTTTTATCTGGAACAGGATGGCCCGCCGCGATCACTTCACAACCCTTTATTGGCCGAGCATTTTCATAATTTGTAACAGCAATGGCTTGTGGTGTAACACTTTTCGGCACATGTTTAAGTGCCTCCTCCATCATTGCGCAGGCCGCTTTTCCCACCGCAAGTACGATAAGGCGCCCGTCCGGCAAAGAGGGCAAAGGCGCTTCACGCAGCGATCGGCGCACAGCCTGTGCCGGCTCTGCCGCCTCGATTGCGCGGTCAAATAGAGACCGCGCAAAGAGCCGTGGGTTAGTCATGATCATGCCGCTGCAATCTGTTTGACCTTTTCAATAAGAACTTCTGCTTGCCGGATTGAGGCATAATCGATCAATCGGCCATCAAGGGATACCGCACCTTTGCCCGCGGCCTCAGCATCAGCCATTGCGCTTAATATTCGGTTTGCACGATCCACTTCGCCCTCTGAAGGGCTCATGACTTCATTTGCCAAAACGACCTGACTTGGGTGAATGGCCCATTTACCTTCGCAGCCCAAAACAGCAGCCCGTTTTGCAGCCGCTTTATACCCCTCTGGATCGGAAAAATCGCCAAATGGACCGTCGATAGGTCGAAGACCGTTAGCCCGTGCTGCCACCACCATTCTAGCCAGTGCATAGTGCCACATATCGCCCCAATGGATGTCCCTACTTCCGTCCTCAGCCGGGTCGGTCAAAACCGAATAATCGGGGTTCACACCGCCAATAATCGTAGTGCGGGCACGGGTAGAGGCAGCATAGTCAGCAACCCCAAAATGCAGACTTTCATTCCGCTTTGATGCTGCGGCAATTTCAGTCACATTTTGCATGCCCAATGCGGTCTCGATTATGTGCTCAAAACCGATGCGTTTTTTATAGCCTTTTGCATCCTCGATTTGGGTGACCATCATGTCCACCGCATAGACGTCTGCAGCGGTTCCCACTTTGGGGATCATGATCAAATCTAGCCGCTCACCCGCCTGTTCAACAATGTCGACAACATCGCGATACATGTAATGCGTGTCCAGCCCGTTGATTCGAATGGACATTGATTTTTTGCCCCAGTCGATTTCATTTAACGCTTTTATAATGTTCTTTCGCGCCTGCAGTTTCTCGTCGGGTGCGACCGCATCCTCAAGATCTAGAAAGATTACGTCAACATCAGATTGTGCTGCCTTTTCAAACATTTGCGGCTGGCTTCCGGGTACAGCCAGTTCGCTTCGATTAAGCCGTCCGGGGGCTTGCTCAACGGGATGAAAACTCATTTTGACCACTCCTTTTTTTCGGTCTTGCGATATGGCGGTCAGACAAATTACAGAAATTTACCCATTGTCAAGAAATTTTATTGCGTACATTGGCATACTTTTGAAAAATCATTTCGCGACGTTTTCGGTATTTAATTTCTCCCCAGGAAGGCGTGATGAATAGTAAAAAGCAATCGCTTGAGCGCGGTTGCGAACCGAGAGTTTTTCAAACAGGTTCGAGAGGTGAAATTTCACCGTGTTGATCGATATATCGAGCTCTTTGGCAAGCTCGCGGTTGGTAAGCCCTTTTGACAGGGCTTCAAGCATCACCCGCTCGCGCCGCGACAGTTGCTGAATCGGGTCCTGCTGCAACTCGCGCACATCCAAAAACGGAAACACCATTTTGCCCTGCGCCACATCCATGCAGGTGGACAGCAATCCGTCTATTTCGCCCGAGCGCGGCGCAAAGGCTGCTGCGCCAGCAGTCATCGCCAAACGCGGTAAGTCCGATAGGTGGTCGCCATAGACCACAAGTTTTGGTGCGCTTTCCTGCTCGCGCATCACTTCGATGAGCTTAGCACCGCCAAGAACTGGCAAATTCCAATCAATCACGCCCACATCAACTGGCACCCGCATCGCCATGCCAAGAAAGCCCTCTGCAGTTGCCGATGTGGCAACCAGGGAAAATCGCGCATCTCGCTCAAAAATTTCCGACATCGCCGACAAAACCAGAGGGTTGCTGTCAGCCAGCATGACATTGATTGGATCATCGTCTTTATTAAGCATTTGTATTTTCTCACAATATTTCCATTACCTACCTATTCGGGTGGGTATGTTTTCGGGTTGATTTGCTAATTTTACCAAAAAGTATAGTAATTTTACTACCTAAATAGATACCCAAAAGCAGTATTAACCGATGTTGTGCGATTCGTCGATCTGTATTTGAGTAACTCAGCCAATCGAATCTGTTCCATTGCTTGAGGGAGAAAAACCATGGCGGGCACCAAAAGTTTGTTTGTTCCGGGACCAACCAATGTTCCTGATGATATTCGCCGGGCCATCGATGTGCCGATGGAAGATCACCGCGCGCCGGATCTCCCGCGGTTTACGCTCCCGCTGTTTGCTGATTTGAAAAAAATATTCAAAACCGAAACTGGTCAGGTATTTTTGTTTCCAGCCTCTGGCACCGGAGGGTGGGAAGCAGCGATCACCAATACGCTTAACCCCGGTGATAAAGTCTTGGCAGCCCGCTTTGGCCAGTTTTCACATTTGTGGATTGATTTGTGCCAACGACTTGGTCTGGATGTTCAGGTTGTAGAATGCGACTGGGGCACTGGTGTTCCAGTTTCCGTGTTTGCCAATATTCTTGCCGCCGATACTCAGCACAAAATCAAAGCCGTGCTGGCCACCCAAAACGAAACGGCCACTGGCGTTCAATCAGACATCGCGGCACTGCGAACGGCGATGGATGCCGTGGGGCATCCTGCATTGCTGTACGTTGATGGCGTCAGCTCAATCGGTTCAGTAGATTTTCGCATGGATGAATGGGGGGTGGATCTAGCTGTATCAGGTTCGCAAAAGGGCTTTATGCTCCCCGCAGGTCTTGCCATCATGGCCGCCAGTCAACGGGCCTTAGAGGCGTCAAAAACAGCATCGATGCATCGCTGCTATTTTGACTTCAAGGATATGATCGCCACCAATGCCACCGGCTATTTTCCCTACACACCGCCAATGACGCTTCTGCGCGGATTGCGCGCCTCTGTTGACCGAATGCTAGGCGAGGGCCTGGATAATATTTTTGCCCGCCATAACTTTCTGGCCGAAGGTGTGCGCCGTGCTGTTGCCGCCTGGGGGCTTGAGATTTGCGCCAAAGGGCCCGAGTGGTATTCAGACACTGTCACTGCAATCGTGGTGCCGGAGGGTTTTGATGCCAATGCAGTAATTGGCCGAGCGTATCACAACTATGGCCTTAGCCTTGGGGCTGGACTTTCCGTGGTGGCCGGTAAGGTTTTCCGCATTGGTCATTTGGGCGATCTTAACGAGCTAATGCTCATGAGTGCGATTGCCGGAGCAGAGATGGCGATGCGCGACGAAGGATTGCCCGTCGAGGCAGGGAGCGGCGTTGCTGCCGCGCAAGAGTTTTACCGTCTGAACCAAAGCGTATCGGCGATTGCTGCTCAGTAACGTCTGAAAGAAGGAAGAATACTATGGATATTCACGAATATCAGGCGAAAGATGTCCTTTCGAACTTTGGCGTCACCATAGCGCCCGGCGCTCTGGCCTATAGCCCAGAGCAGGCCGCCTATCGCGCCCGCGAGTTGGGCGGCGACAGCTGGGTGGTCAAAGCACAGGTCCACGCCGGTGGCCGCGGTAAAGCCGGCGGCGTTAAGCTTTGCCAATCAGATCAGGAAATCCAAGCCGCCTGTGAAGACATGTTTGGTAAAAAGCTGGTGACCCATCAAACCGGTCCGCAAGGCAAAGGCATTTATCGGGTTTATGTAGAAGCCGCCGTGCCAATTGAGCGCGAAATCTATCTTGGTTTGGTGCTCGACAGATCCAGCCAGCGTGTAATGATTGTTGCCAGCCAGGAAGGCGGCATGGAAATTGAAGATATATCGGTTGAAAAACCTGACAGCATTGTCCGTTCGACAGTTGAACCGGCTGTGGGCCTGCAAGAGTTTCAAGCCCGCGAAATTTCATTTGCTTTGGGGATTGAACCACCTCTGGTGCAGCAAATGGTGCGCACGTTGAAAGGATGCTATCGCGCCTTTCGCGATTTGGATGCAACAATGGTTGAAATTAACCCGCTTGTGATCACAGGAGATGGCCGGATTTTGGCACTGGACGCCAAAATGACCTTTGATGACAATGCCTTGTTTCGCCATCCACAGATTTCTGAACTGCGCGACAAAAGCCAAGAAGATCCGCGCGAAAGCCGGGCGGCTGACCGCGGATTATCCTATGTCGGACTAGATGGAAACATAGGCTGCATCGTCAATGGCGCTGGCCTTGCAATGGCCACGATGGACACCATCAAACTGGCCGGCGGTGAGCCAGCAAATTTTCTTGATATTGGCGGCGGCGCAACCCCCGAGCGTGTGGCCAAAGCCTTTCGATTGGTGATGTCAGACCAAAATGTGCAAGCAGTTTTGGTTAATATCTTCGCTGGTATCAACCGCTGCGACTGGGTGGCCGAAGGCGTGGTGCAAGCCCTCAAAGAAGTTCAGATTGACGTCCCCGTGGTGGTCCGGCTTGCAGGAACCAACGTGCAAGAGGGCCAGCGCATTCTGGCGCAGTCCGGTTTGCCAATTATTCGCGCCACCACCTTGATGGAAGCTGCAGAGCGCGCGGTTGGCGCATGGTCAAATGATTTAAAGCAAGCCACCAGAGTGAGGGCGGTCCAATGAGTATTTTTATCAATCGCGATACCCGCGTTATCGTTCAAGGCATCACTGGCCGAATGGCCCGTTTCCATACCAAAGATATGTTGGAATACGGCACCAATGTTGTCGCCGGTGTGGTTCCCGGAAAGGGCGGTGAAACGGTCGAAGGCGTGCCGGTCTTTAACACCGTGAAAGATGCTGTGTCTGAAACCGGAGCCACTGCAAGTTTGGTATTTGTGCCGCCGCCCTTTGCCGCAGATAGCATTATGGAGGCCGCAGATGCCGGAATTCAATACTGCGTTTGTATCACTGACGGCATACCTGCGCAGGACATGATACAGGTGAAACGTTATATGATGCGGTATCCAAAAGAAAAACGTATGGTTCTAACTGGACCAAACTGTGCCGGCACAATCAGCCCGGGCAAAGCGCTATTGGGGATTATGCCAGGCCATATCTATTTGCAGGGCAATGTTGGCATTGTGGGGCGCTCGGGCACCTTAGGGTATGAAGCTGCTGCCCAACTGAAAGAAAAAGGCATTGGTGTTTCAACATCGGTTGGCATTGGTGGCGACCCGATTAATGGTTCGTCCTTTAAAGATATACTAACACGCTTCGAAAAAGATGATGAAACCCATCTTATTGCCATGATCGGTGAAATCGGCGGGCCGCAAGAAGCCGAGGCGGCCGCTTATATCCGTGATCATATCAGCAAACCCGTGGTGGCCTATGTTGCCGGTTTAACCGCCCCGAAAGGTCGCACCATGGGCCACGCCGGAGCCATCATATCGGCCTTTGGTGAAAGTGCCTCGGAAAAGGTGGAAATCCTCCATGCGGCGGGCGTAACAGTCGCCGAAAATCCCGCGGTAATTGGTGAAACAATTGCCAGCGTTATGCAGTAAAGGCAAGGTCTACCATGGCAAAACCCCGCGTTCTTGTCACTCGGCGTTGGCCAGTGGCAGTCGAAGCCCAGCTTCAGGATCAATATGATGTGGTTTTAAACACCCACGACAAGCCTCTTACGCCCAGCGAATTTCGCGCCGCGCTAACCGTTTATGACGCGGTTCTTCCCACCGTTACCGATCTGATCAACGCTGATGCAATGGATATCCCAAAGGCTCAGACGAAAATCTTGGCCAACTATGGCGTCGGCTATAGCCATATTGATGCGGCAGCTGCGAAAGACCTGAATATCATGGTCACCAACACGCCCGATGTGCTGTCCGAATGCACAGCTGATTTGGCCATGACCTTGATGCTGATGGTCGCCCGCCGTGCCGGCGATGGCGAACGTGAACTGCGCGATGGCAAATGGACAGGGTGGCGGCCCACGCATCTTATTGGCACCAAAGTATCGGGCAAAACACTGGGCATTATCGGCTATGGTCGCATTGGCCAGGAAGTGGCCCGCCGCGCGCATCATGGATTTGGCATGAAGATCATCGTCCAAAGCCGCTCTGCGGTGAACCCAGATATATTGGCCCAATGCGGCGCCACCCAGGTTGATACCATAGAGGATCTTTTACCGCTCTGCGATTTTGTGTCGCTTCATTGCCCCGGTGGTGCGGATAATCGGCATTTGATCAATGCCGCGCGGCTCAATTTGATGAAGCCAGATGCGTTTTTGATCAACACCGCACGCGGTGAGGTGATCAATGAGCATGATCTGGCGCGCGCCCTTTGGTTTGATACCATTGGCGGCGCGGCGCTAGATGTATTTGACGGCGAACCCAATATAAGTCCTGATCTTTTGGGCTGTGATAATTTGGTAATGCTGCCCCATTTAGGAAGCGCCACCCGCACCACCCGTGAAGCGATGGGCTTTCGTGTGGTGGAAAACCTAGCTGATTTTTTTGGGGGTCGTGCACCACGTGATCGGGTGATTTAGACCAATGTCGGCAGTGCAAACTTTAAACGATAAAGACCTAGATACGCGTGTTGCGTTAGACGATGACTTGGATCGATTGCTGTTTGAGCTTCTCAATAACATTCTTAGCAAGCGCGCTCCGCAGGTCGCAACTTGGATGACCGCCGCCCCCTCCCAGGCGACGATCCCTGCAGGTAGGGCGGCAATTCCCCATCTGCAGGCTTTAAATATCTGGTTTCAACTTCTGAAAATTACCGAAAAAATTAGGCTGATGCGCCGCCGACATCAAATTGAAAACGATCAGGGCGAAGTAAAATTAAATAACAGCTTTGCCCAAAGCCTTAACAACTCGTGCTTAAAGCCGGATGCGATCAAAACCATTCTTTCAACACTATCTGTTGGACCAACGCTCACCGCGCATCCCACTGATGCCAAACGGGTCACGGTTTTGGAAATCCACCGCCGCCTCTATGCCAATTTGGTTACCTTTGACCCGCAGCAACTCACTCCTCGTGACCATGACAATCGTCTGTCCGAAATTGAAGCTGAAATTGACCTTTTATGGATGACCGGGGAATTGCGGCTTGAGCGGCCAACACTTGAAGATGAAATCCAATGGGGCCTGCAGTTTTTCCGTGATAGTATTTTTGATGCTATGCCTGAGGTCTTTGAGCGCTTTGAGCAGGCCGCTAATCTAGTCTTTGGCGGCCTAGACAATATCACCCCCTGCATCAAGTTTCATTCATGGATTGGCGGTGACCGCGATGGAAATCCGAATGTAACAGCCAAAATGACCGCACTGGCGCTGCAAAATGCCAAAACCGATATTATCACCTGTTATATCCGCCTGCTGCGCAAAGCCGCCGCTCGCCTTAGTATTAGTCATAAAATCACCCCGTTAAGCGATGGCATTTCAGCAGGTTTATCGGCGCTTATTTGTCCACATGGTTTACAGGCTAACAATGCAAACGAAATGTTTCGTCAGGCACTAGGCTCTATAATATACCGGTTAGAAAAAGACAGATATGACCATATAAATGATTTTATTGCGGACCTAGGGCAGATCGAAAACGCGCTGCAATCTATCGGTGCAGAAAAGCTGGTCAAACTTTATATTCGCCCTGTCAAATGGCGGGCTTTGGTGTTTGGGTTTCGCGTTTTTACCCTCGACATTCGGCAAAACTCAACGGTGACAACGGAAGTTTTGGCCGAAATATGGGGATTTCAAGCGGGAATAAAAGTGCCTCAATATGGCAGTGAAGGCTGGTCTAAGCGGCTGCGCACCGAATTAGCCAATGCGGATTTGAAATCTGTTGAACGCGCTAAATTAAGCCCGCAAGCTGTCGAGCTTTTGGATGTATTAAGCCTGATGAAAACTGCAGGGCGAAGTGCAGATCCGGCCGCGATCGGGCCATTTATTTTATCTATGACCCGGTCGACCGATGATCTGTTGGGGGTTTATCTATTGGCTCGCTACGCCGGTTTTGGCGCGGAAACTATTGATATCACCGTTGTCCCATTGTTTGAGACCATCGATGATCTGCGCGCAGCGCCCGATATTTTAACATCGCTGCTGAAAGTACCGCTGGCACGGCGCAGCCTAAAGGTGGGCGGGCAAAAGATTGAAATTATGCTCGGCTATTCGGACAGCAACAAAGATGGTGGGTTTCTATGTTCGATCTGGGAGCTGGATCAAGCCCAGCGAAAAATTATGCGTGCGTTGCAGTCCGAGGATTTTCAGCCGGTCTTTTTCCATGGTCGTGGCGGCTCAGTCAGCCGCGGCGGAGCCCCCACCGACCGCGCAATCGCAGCGCAGCCACCCAACACAGTGCATGGTCAATTGCGCATGACCGAACAGGGCGAAGTGGTATCTGCCAATTATTCGAACGTAGAAACGGCAGCAGCACATCTTGAGTTGTTAGCATCCAGTGTTTTCCGCCATAGCTCAAACCAAGGCGACAGTCTGGCTGATCCTACCATAACCGACGCCCTTGATGCGCTGTCGGGCCTGTCACAAACAGCCTATTGCGATCTTTTAGAAACCCCTGGATTCATAGATTATTTTCAACAGGCAAGCCCGGTTGAAGAATTGTCCCTGTTGAAAATCGGCTCACGGCCAGCGCGCCGCTTTGGGGCAGCTTCGCTAGGTGATCTTCGTGCCATCCCTTGGGTTTTTGCATGGTCGCAAAATCGTCATTTGATTACCGGTTGGTATGGCTTTGGCACCGCCATTTCTACCTTTCGGCGATTTCGGGGGCTGCAGGGTGATGAAACGCTCGGACATATGTTTGATCATGCCAAACTCTTTCGCTTGATCGTTGATGAAGTGGAAAAGTCTTTGTTTCAAACGGATATGGCGATCGCAGCTGACTACGCAACGCTTGTGTCTGATGCCGAAATACGTGATGCGGTGTTAGGGAAAATTCAAGATGAATATAAATTGGCCTGTGAAGGTGTTTTGTTCATAACTGGGTCGCAAAGGCTTGCAGAAAGATTTCCAGCGTTCAAAGGAAGATTTTGCCAAGTTGCGCCGGATATTGAACGGGTCAATAAATTACAGGTTGAGCTTCTGCGTCAAGCGCGAGCAACAGCGCAGCCTGCGTCGGTTTCGATCCCACTTTTACAATCTATGAATTCAATTTCTACAGGTCTGGGGTGGACAGGTTAACCGCCCCAAACCAAAAAATGGAGACGATGAGATGACAGCTAGTTTAGGGACGGATGGGTTTTTCACGCAGGCGCTTGGCGAGCGTGATCCTGAGATATTTGCCGCCATCGGGGCCGAGCTGGGCCGCCAGCGCGACGAGATCGAGCTGATTGCCTCGGAAAACATCGTCTCGGCGGCGGTGCTGGAAGCCCAGGGCAGCGTGATGACCAATAAATACGCCGAAGGCTATTCCGGCCGGCGCTATTATGGCGGCTGCCAGTTTGTTGATATTGCCGAAAATCTGGCGGTGTCGCGGGCCTGTGCGCTGTTTGAGTGTAGCTTTGCCAATGTGCAGCCGAACTCGGGCTCGCAGGCGAACCAAGGCGTGTTTCAGGCGCTGCTGCAACCGGGCGATACCATTTTGGGCATGTCGCTGGATGCGGGCGGCCATCTGACCCATGGGGCGCGGCCGAACCAGTCGGGCAAATGGTTCAACGCGGTGCAATACGGGGTGCGCAAACAGGACAACCTGATTGATTATGATGAAGTGGCCGCGCTGGCCGCCGAACATAAGCCCAAGCTGATCATTGCCGGCGGCTCTGCGGTGCCGCGGCAGATTGATTTTGCCCGCATGCGCGAGATCGCGGATACTGTCGGCGCCTATCTGCATGTGGATATGGCGCATTTTGCCGGGCTCGTGGCCGCCGGCGAGCATCCCTCGCCCTTCCCCCATGCCCATGTGGCCACCACCACCACCCATAAAACATTGCGCGGCCCGCGCGGCGGAATGATCCTGACCAATGACGAAGCGCTGGCCAAGAAATTCAACTCGGCGATTTTTCCCGGCATTCAGGGCGGCCCGCTGATGCATGTGATCGCAGCCAAGGCCGTGGCCTTTGGCGAGGCGCTGCGCCCCGAGTTTAAAACCTATATCCAGCAGGTGATTACCAATGCCAAAGCGCTGTCGGATCAGCTGATCAAAGGCGGGCTGGATACGGTCACCCATGGCACCGACACCCATGTGGTTCTGGTCGATCTGCGGCCCAAAGGGGTCAAGGGCAACGCCACCGAAAAGGCGCTGGGACGGGCGCATATTACCTGCAATAAAAACGGGGTGCCGTTTGATCCCGAAAAGCCGATGGTCACATCGGGCATTCGCCTTGGCTCGCCCGCCGGCACCACCCGCGGCTTTGGCGAACCTGAGTTCCGCCAGATCGCCGACTGGATCACCGAGGTGGTCGACGGGTTGGCCCAAAACGGCGAGGACGGAAATGGCAACGTCGAGGCAAAGGTCAAAGCACAGGTCGAAGCCATGTGCCAAAAATTCCCGCTCTACCCGGATTTGTGAAAATTGGGCGAAACCCTAGCGGGTTTGGCCCAGTGCGGCGCGGCTGTTAAGCTTACAGCCGCCCGTGACAGTGTTTGAATTTTTTGCCCGATCCACAGGGACAGGGATCATTGCGCCCGGGGTTGCCCCAAGTGGCGCGGTCGTTTTCATCAAACTCAGACGCGCCGGCTTTGGCATTTGTTTGGCTCGC
>ERZ1046367.145-NODE-145-length-56342-cov-6.284329_pt1 | contig 56342 bp, 46 predicted proteins | sample MGYA00383091_ERZ1046367 | MGnify/ENA primary metagenome ERZ1046367 (study PRJEB29581, sample SAMEA5548361) | metagenome | biome: marine; feature: coastal; material: water | depth 50 m | study: Short-term variability in the microbial, nano- and picoplankton... | reverse complement strand
CTTCTTCACCAGTTACTAATTCTTGAACTGGAGTCTGTTCCACTTCTTCACCAGTTACTAATTCTTGAACTGGAGTCTGTTCTGATTCTTCACCAGTTACTAATTCTTGAACTGGAGTCTGTTCCACTTCTTCACCAGTTACTAATTCTTGAACTGGAGTCTGTTCTGATTCTTCAGCCGATGAAAAATTAGTAGTAGAAATCTGTTCTACTTCTTCGCCAGTCAATAATTCCTGAACTGGAGTCTGTTCTACTTCTTCACCAGTCACTAATTCGGCCGCAGAAATCTGTTCTGATTCTTCGCCAGTCACCAATTCAGTAGCAGAAATCTGTTCTACTTCTTCGGCCGATGAAAATTTAGTAGTAGAAATCTGTTCTGATTCTTCACCAGTTACTAATTCTTGAACTGGAGTCTGTTCTGATTCTTCGCCAGTTACTAATTCTTGAACTGGAGTCTGTTCTGATTCTTCAGCCGATGAAAAATTAGTAGTAGAAATCTGTTCTGATTCTCGGCCGAAATCTAACTGAGTTGTAGTTATTTGTTCAGTTTCTTCTCCTGTAATAAATTCAGAAGAAGAAATATTTTCACTATCTTCTAATTTCTGTTGTTCCTGTGCAGATATTCTTTCATCGTCTTCCACTTTTTCTAAATCGGTAGATGTAATAAATTCTATTTGCTCAGATTTTTCCGTGTCGTTGACAGATAATATTTCAACTTGTTCAGATCTATCCTGTTCTGAAGCTGATACTGTTTCAGATTCTTCTGTTCTTTCTTGAGATTCTGTAGATAAAATCTCCGAATCTTCAATTGCATCTATATTTGTCGTAGAAACAAATTCAAACTCTTCTGTTTTATCTTGCTCATTTGTTGAAATAGTTTCTATTTCTTCTAATTTATCTTGATCAAATTCTTCTGCTATTTCATCTTCGGATTTATATTCCAAAGTTTTTAGTTCCGTATCTTGCATGTATGCAAGAATCCATTCACGCAAAGTAACTTGTTCTTCGTTAGATATAAAATCTAAATTTAATTCTTCAGATTTAGAAACCTCAGATATCCATGACATATTAAACGCATCTGGGTCTATTAATATATTTCCAATATTTTCTTGAATATATTTTTCTGCTGTTTCTTTAACAGATTTTATTTCTTCTGTATATGAATTTGGAGTTTTATTAATTTGTACATCAGAAATAAAATTAGAATTATTTGAAGTATTTGTATTCTGAACTTCTCTTTCGGGTTCAGCTGCTAAAGTTAATGTTTTAGTAACTTCCACATCATAATTAGCAGTCTGAGGATCATTTAATTCCACATTAAATTCTAAGGTAGTTCCATCAACATCAAATGTATAATTATTTGTAGAATTTAATGTGGGATTTGTTACAGATAGTCTGACAATATCTCCGTCTGAAACATATACACTTGTACCACTATCTACACCGTTTTTTATAATCTTTCCAGAAGAAAATGTTACTGTAGATGGATCTGTTGTTAATCCGCTAACAAATATTTGGTTTGTCTGAGTAGTTATATTCCAAGATGCAGTAGATGTATCATAAACATAAGTTAGACTACCCTCAGTGACGCTCTGGCCGTCTGTGGGGTTGGTTACGCCGACCGGCGAACCTATTCCAATCTTTACTTTAATTATATCTCTGAATAAGAATATGTTTGTGACTGACATTGTATCTCTGTAAAAAAAATAAGGGGAAGCTAATGCCTCCCCTATATTTATTTCAAAATTTAATCTTTAGTGAATATTAAGTAAAGGTATTGTCAGATTCCGCTGCAACATCTCTAGGAGTATAGTCACTATACTGTGGCCGGACAGGGCCACCTCTAGTTAAGAGGAAGATCCGCATCCCATTACCAAATGGTTTTGTTGACATCATACCAACATATGTTCTGTGTGTTGAATTTGATGTTGTATCGAATGCGTCTGTTGCATCATCTCTAAACGGAGCAGTTTGTTGTGACGCGCCCTGTTTAGTATTATGCCAGGTATAAGGCATTCTATAGTTCAACTTATCTCCATTACCAGCAAGATTTTCAGTACCAGAAACTGCGCCATCAGACAAAGTACTTTCTTGTCCTGAGTCCAAGTCATATTTTGTTGCAGCAGTTTTGATGATACCGCCTTGAGTAGAACTATCGGCACCAGCCACACAAATCAAATCCATTTCTGCATCACTATAGATAAATCTCTGTGATGCTAGTGGAGTTGGGAAGTTAAAGATAACTGTTTTATCTTGTGTGATTGATAGCTGTTCAACTGGGTTGATACATGCAGGGCTGTCAACCTGTGGAATAACAGCAGAAACATGATAATCCCAAGGTTTAAACACATCATTCTCACGAACAACAAATCTATAGATACCTTTAGCAACTTTATGAATGTCATTCCAGATAGAAGGAATATCTCTATCTTCTGGAACTTTAATTAAGTAAGTTGACTTACCTGTATCTCTTTCTTCAATGTCGTTATAATTCTCATATGAAAGTTTTACAACTGTGCCATTTTCGATTGGTTGGTTAAATGTCCATGTATCATCTGTAAGAGAATATGCATACATTGGTTTTTCTACTCCAAAGTATTCTAAACTCTGATTAGTTGTACCAAATTCAACATTTCCTGCTGAGTTGATTGTATAGTTTTGTCCAAGAACTGCAGCATCTGCTTCAGAACCATCTACAAATATTTTTAGTCTATTTACTTCAAATAATGGATTTGCGGAAGTACCACTTCTTCCAAAGAAGTTTGTGTACTGATTACTAAATCCAGCACCTTCCCAAGCATATTCATAGATGAATTGATCACCAGTTGGGAATGTGTCGATTATTGCGTCAACTCTCAAAGCCTCTGCTGGACTGACTCCAGTTCCAGCTGCAGTATCTATCGCATTTGCAGCAACTGCTGGCATAATAATATCGCCCACAGTCATATCAATTGTACCAGATCCTGGCGCAGTAATTATGATATCTGGGTTGCCCGCTGCTTTTGCGATAAATCCGCCTGCAGCTCCAGCTGGGTCTGCAACAGAGTTGTAATCTACTTCATAACCACCAGTATTTCCACCAAGAACTGCTAGTGGTGCTGGAACCAATTCCGCCTCTGTTGAAGATGTGATACTTGGAGCAGTATATGGAATAGCAGAAACAGTTACTGTTGGTACAGCTTCGCTGCCTGCATAACTCAAGTCAACTCTAGTAACATGTAAAACTCTAACTCTTCTAGAATTTACTAAGTTTTTAGCAACACTAGATTTTGGTGTGAATAGTGAAACACTAGATACTACTGGTAATTCTCTTGCATCTCCATTTGGATTTACTCTTGATGCGATTTCAGTTTTATCTAAAATTGCAACATCGGTTGCTTCGTCCAAGAAAGTATCTGCACCAGCAGAACTTCTATGTCTTGCTCTAGAAACAGTGAGTCCAAGTCTTGCAGGGCCCATCATTTGGTTTCTTGCGGCATTAAAGTTATCCAAACCGCCAGTGGTGAACCCACCAGTTTTATCAGTGACTGTCGCGCTATCACCTTGAACTGCAGTTGTTTGAGCAATATCCTCATCTGCTGTAGCAGTAAACCTATTCTCTTGTTCAAGAGCAGTAATAAACTGTCCCATAGGAACAAAAGTTGTTCCATAACCTTTACCAAAATTTAGAGCAAAATTAGATCTGCCATCTACTAGCGTTCCTGAATATGATGATAGAGAACTTGAAGTTGCCAAATCTCCATATAGGGAAGCACTAACTGATGGTAATGTTATTTCATCATTGACGATAGTATATCCAGTTCCAGAATCCGTTCCTAAAGATGCACTATCTGAAAGAGGAATACCTTGAGGCGCTGCCACTGTTCCATTTTGTTGGAGATATTTTGGTCCACCAGAATATGCATCCGTTCTAAATTCTACTGGACTAGAATCTGTGACAATAGAAACATCTACTGGTAAGCCAGGTTTTAGTTGTCTGCCATTGATATCAAAAATTTGCAATTCTTCCAAAGATTTAGATGTGATTGTTGTTTGTCCTGTGGTAGTATCTAAATCTTCATCAACTTCGGCAAAGAACCCAACATTATAGTTTGATGTTTCTTCTGGGCGAGTTGATGGAGAATATAAACAATGGACTGGTGATTTACCATCTTCGAATTCAATTCTACCTGATACATTGTTAACATGTCTCTGTACAACAAACCATGCGTAGTCATCGTCTTGATCTACTGATGCTTGGTCAAACAAGAACAATCCAGTACCGTGGTCAGTACATGTCAAACGATATGCAAGTGGATATCCGCTTTCGATATCGTCTGTTGTTTTACCTTGTCTACGGAACCAACCAGATTTTGCTTTGTTTGTATCGTTAGAGAAGTTGTAATAGATTTCGCTAAGTTCGCCGGGCTGTCTAAATACTGCCTGTTTAATACCGTCGCGACCCTGTCCTTTTGTCAAATCTCCATTATCTTTAATTTGTAAAGATGTCGCCACATTTACATAAAGATACTCATCTCTCTGATCATAGAAGAAACGCATTCTCCATTTTTGAGGTTTACGGGCATCCTTAACTGGTTGTGTTAAAGAAACTGTCGATGGGATAGCATCTGTTGCAGAGTTAATATCTGCTTTTGATGAAAGAAGGTCTGTTGCTTTTTCAGATTCCACAACAAACATATCACCAATTCTTTCAATACAAGTCTTAACATCTCTATGATTTTGTTGGCCGTCTACTGCAATTGGAATAGGAGACAATGAATCTGCATCTAGGAAAGGATATATGATATTGTATGGCTGAGATTCAAAATCATTTGTATTGATTGCAAGTCTCCATTCGCCAGTAGAATATTCCAACTTCGAAGTATCTGTCCAAGCGTTTACTTTTCTTGAATCGTTATTTGCTATATTATCCATTGAAAGAGTTGCAACACCATCAACCACTGAAGTTATGATGGCTGCACCAGATCCGTTTGGTTCAATAATTCTTTTTCCAACATCTGTTGCTTTAAATCCACCACCGGCTTCGTCTAAATCATTTCCATCAATAGACAAAGTTGCAGTCATGCTTGCAGAAGCTGCTGGGGTAGGTATTACGACACCACTCTGTGGAGTGATTGTCATGAGCGCACTTCTTTGTTGTACTGTTGAGAATGCTGTACTGTAATAGTTTCCATATGGATGTAAACATAAGTCGGTTGCGAGTGTTCTTAGTACACCATTTACTGCCCGCGAATCCTTTATTGTATCTATAAAATATTCGAGTAAAACTGTATCTCCAACTGTAAATGTATCGCTTCTCCAAGTTACTGTTCCATAGTCCAACTTTAATTGTGCTTCATCTACTGAAGAGCCAACAATTAATGATAGGGGAGTAGATGCTCCATTATTACCCAATTTAGCAACTGAAATTTCAATAGTATTTCCTGCTACATATCCAGTACCAAAAGTTAAAGGAACTACTTTATTAACAGTTCCACTGTTATCGACAAATACTTGGAAAGTTCCACCAGAACCTGAAGTTACATTGGCATCTCCGTTAGAGTCTAATCCTAATCCAATAGCACCGGCAGATAAGTGATATACGCCCGGGCGATGACCTGTCTTGCCAGATGAAGCAATATCCACTCCAGTAATAGCACCAATACCATCAAAGAAGGAAACATAAAATTGTCCTGTTGCTGGAGATTCATCGACTTCTGCAGTAACAGTTGTTCCGCTATTATCATAATTGGTTCCAGTGATAGAAACATCTACGGATACAATTCTACCTTCGCCATCTGATGTTGCTGTTGCTACTGCCTGTTCTAAACTTCCACTTGATGGTTCTCCACCTCTTATTGTAACATTAAATGTGGTGCTTGGAGCATATCCAAATCCCCCTGATAACACATTAATAGAAGAAATTCCTCCATTTGCATTAAAGGCAATGCCTCCAAGTGATGCTGGTTGGGTTCCATTTCTATAAGTTTGTGTTAATGGGTTTGTAATTGTAGTAACGGTTCCACCAATAAACTGCCTTCTCTGTGATGACAATTGATATGGAGAAATTCTATCAAATTCTCCTTGTGCCGGTCTATCAAGTCTAGTGAATGTTTGATTAAAACTATTCAAAAACTGAAATTTCTGACGGTGCTTTTGTTGTTGCATCGACACCATTTCATTTCTCTGAATAGAGAATCCACCTGACATAAATTCCGTAGATAATGAAGTAGTCATTTATTGATCTCCTTTAAATGTATTTTTCTTTATATTTATAAAAAAAAATCTTTCCTTTTTAATTTTATACAATTATTATGTACCAACTGCAGAGCCAGGAGCATTACCTTCTGTAACATCACTATATCTAATACTACTTCCAGTTACTTGCATGAAGATCCTCATTCCATTACCATTTGGTAGTGTTGAAACCATTCCTTCATATTTTCTAGCATTTTTTCTCCAGACATATTTTTCTTCATCCGGCCCAGTATGTCCAGCATATCTTGTCTGTTCATCTCCAGTAATACCGGCTGGAACAAATGAATTGCTTGAGAAAGTTCCATTAATTCCATCAGAGTCGCCATATTTGTTTATTTCGACATGTCCGGCTTGAGTTGAAAAATCTGCAGATGAAACACAAATCAAATCTAATTCACTCTGTGGATAATAGAATCTCTGTGATGTGATTTGAGTCGGGAAAGAAAATACAAAATTTCTATCCTGCGTGATTGATAACTGTTCTTGTGGATTGATAATAGCATGAGAGTCTATCTCATGCATTGTTGCAGAAACATGATAATCCCATGGTTTTAATACATCTTGTTCACGAACAACAAATCTATTGATAGTTTTAATATTATTCATATTAGTTTCTGGAAAATTTCTATCTTCGGGTCTATCAATAGTATATAGATTTGAAGACGGATTTGCAGTACTATAGTTTATCATAGAAATTGAAAATGTTGCACTTGATCTTGGTGCATATTTAAACAACAAGGTTTTGTTGAAAAAATCATACATATACATATTTCTCTGGCCAGTTACTGAAGATGGACTTCCCCATACAACATCGCCCGGCAACAGACTCGTGTATTCAATTTTATTGGCTGATAATACAAGATTAGAAACAGCAACTGTCAAACTTGCGCCAGCGCCCTTTTCTTGTAGAAATGGGCGATTAGTGATAGTATTCTGGACACCAGAATTCAATACGCCGTTTGTTCCAGTTTCAGCAAGAAGATTAGAAACAACTGTTGCCGATGCAGAAGGAACTTTAAAATCAGAGCCTAAAGTATCTACTCCAGCGGCGTCTAACATTTCCATAAATCTACCAACAGTTGATGGGTCTCCATTTTGAACCCACTCATCGTATGTAAGAATATATGCGTCTTGGTCTCTTTGAATTTCGACATCATCTAAGGCAACCACCATCGATTGGTAGACCTTTTCGATATTTCCACTCTGTGCATTGTACAAAATATCTAATAATGCAGAGTCGCCTTCATTGTAATCTGCAAGAGAAATATTCTCTGGAACTGGCGGAACACCAGTACCAGAAGTTGATGCTTTTGCAAATGTTGACATGCGACTAAGTTCATTTTCTGGGAATATCATTCCACCCGATGCGGAAGGAGCCATATCAGCAGTATTTACCCATGGTGCAGCAATTGCAGTAGATGCTGACATTAAAGTACCAGTAGAATCATATTCTTCTAGTGAAACAGAAGGAGTAGTAACTCTATGTACAGACAATGGAGATTTGGACGCATTCATTGTAAATGCTGTATCTCTTCTCCTAGGCAATGCATTAAAGCCTATAACTTGTAAGTCTTTTGTGAGATGTGTTGTTGCATCACAATAATCATTGCTTGTGCCTGAAACCACTTCAGAAATGAACGTACTGCTGCCCGCTTGGATAAAATCACCATTGGTCATAACATCACCAGTTGCACTAGTTCCAATTTGAATGGCCACATTGCCAGCGTTAGTATTTAATATATTGATAGGATTTCCCGATGCAGAAAATGTCAACTCTCCAGTCGTTTCATTATATGCAATAACTCTACCCCCAGCATTGGAAACGCCATCAAAATAATTAATATAACGGCCAGGAACAATCTCTCCACCAGTCACACTAGAAACAGCTGCATACATCGTGTAAGCACTTTCTGACCATAGAGTGGTTGGTTGAGCTCCAGCACCAGTAATACCTCTATATAAATCATCTTTCATATCTACACGAACAGTATTACCACCAACAGATGCACCTTGAGTATATCCAAAACTATTAAAGTCTATCGCATTGACATTACCATTAAAAATAGATTTGGATTTATCAATATAGATTGTTGGGCTTTCTGACTTAAGCACAGAACCCAAAGAATCAGAAATCGCGGCAGGTTGAGAAAGGTCATTCAAATCATCGGTTGCGTAATATCTATTCAATGTAGAAACATCAACTGGAGATTTGAATGGAGAATATACACAATGTACTGGAGATTTTTCAGTAAATTCTGGTTGTCCTGTCGTTTGGTCAACATGTCTCTGTACAACAAACCATGCATAGTCATCATCTTGATCTACAGCGCCCTGATCATATAGGAAGAGGCCAACTCCATGGTCAGTACAAGTAATTCTATATGACATAGGATATGATTGTGATAACTCATCGACAATATTTGTTCTTCTAAACCACTGTTGTTTTGCAGTATTAATTTGGAAATTTGCTCCTTTTCCGATTGCTGGTTCTTTATAAACATCACATAATTCGCCGGGCTCTCTATATACAGGAGATTTAATACCATCTCTACCCTGTGGCTGTGATATTGACATATCGTCTTTTAATTGATATTCTGTTGCAACATTAACTTTAATATTTGAATCTGAATCGTTCCACTCAAAACGAATTCTCCATTTTTGTGGTTTTCTAGCACCAGATGGACTCAAACTGTTTACAAAACTTAGTCCACTATCAGATAGTAAATCGACACCCTTTTCTGATTCTACCATAAATTTATTAGTAATTCTTCTTAGTGCTGCTTTAACATCTGTAATATTATTGCTGACTGGTTTTGGATAAACTAATTTAAATGGTGTGGCAAATTCATCATTGGCATTAAATGTAACATAAAACACATCAGAGTCTGAAACTTTTGCAAGACCCTTAGTTCTAGCATCTGAGAGAGCATGTAAACTGATATCCTTAGTAGAATCTACAGTTCCATCACCTTGACTAGTTACGATAGTTGCATTAGAACCATCATTTGGAAATACAATAAATCCATTTACGCCAGTTGTAACATTCAATCTAGGCTCACTATAATCCCAATACTTTGTGGTTGTATCAGAATCTACTTTTGGCCAGGAGAAATCATCGCTTGCGCCCTCTTGATCAGGGCCCAATCCATTATAACCAACTAATGCACCATAAGGAACATCAAGAGATTTTGCCCAATGATATGAAACTACTATTTCTGCTGCGGCCATATCTGCAACCCATGTCAATGGGGAAGCTGCAGGATTTCTTTGTAATTTAAAAGTAGTTTTTCTCGTAGAAGGAACACTAGAAACAACATAATCATCTCTAGGTAAAACTCTACCATTAATAGAAACTCTAAATTCGCCCATTCCCAAATCACCTTCGATTAGAGGAAAATCGCTCATTAGGGTTATAAATGTTGCATTGTCGGTTGGATCAATTGAAGAAAATGCTGAAAGGTCTACTGATGTAGTTTCTCTGTGTTCTGTGACAACTTTCCATAATTTGGAAGCGACTCTTTGTGCAGCCGGAGTACCATCTACATTATAATCATGATTATATCTTACAGACAAATCATTTTGATATGCATCTCCAGTGAATGTTCCATTAAAAGTAGCTTGACCTTCTGTTGGAACACCACTAGTAATAAAATCTTTATTATTTCTGAATTTTGCTTTAAAAATTTCTGGAGAATCATATGGATGAATACACATATCGTGTGCTAACTGGAAGAATAATCCCCCATCACTTCCTGTAAATTTTTCCATTGCCTCTGAGTACTTAATTTCTAACACTTCGCCGGTGACAGGAGATGTGCTTTCACTGAATACTAAGGCCCCAAATTCACCAAGAGAACTTACATATTTTATACCACCTTCACCGGCGGTAGTTGAACCCTCTATATATGCATTTGAATTCCATTCTTCAATTTCCGTTGAAGCTGTCATGCTTGTAAAAATATTAGTTCCCTTGGTTCTATCAAGGAAAACTCGTGTTTCTCCCAATCTAATATCCCAATCCCAATCTTTGTCTGTGAAATCTGGTTTAGATTTCAAAAGATATGTATTGGTTCCAGAATTGGCCGCGTGTGTTTCTTTTTGCGTTCTATGTGCGACATCAACGATATCATTTCGTTGAATACTAAATCCACTGGCAATAGGCATTAAAATCTCCTTTGTGTATTTTTCTTTATATTTATAAAAAAAAATTAGTCTTTATTTGTTTTAAATTATGTTCCCGAACCAACAGGGTCGTTTACATCTAAGTTTGTATCGGAATTGAAGATATATTGTCCATTAACCAAAACCATTATTCGCATACCATTACCGAATGCTGCTGTTGAACGCATCCCCTGATACCTTCTTTTATCGTTATTTACACCATCATATAAATAAGTTGTCATTGGAATATTACTACTTTCTGCAACCACCTCAGCAGAAGAGAAACAAATTAAATCCATTTCTTCTTTTGGGTACATAAACCTCTGAGTAGTCAACCCTGTTGGAAAAGTAATAACAAATCTATTTTCATCTGTAATCGATAATTGTTCCAAAGGATTGATAATTGCATTACTATCTATTTGATGTCTTGTTGCAAACTTATGGACATCTTGTGGTTTTAAGATATCAAATTCTCTCACAACAAATCTCCAAATATTTTTAGCTGCAGCTTCATCTCCCAAATAATCTTCTCTGTCGTGTGGACTTAAAATATAAAATGTTTTAGCCCCATCAACAGAATTGATGTGATATGAGTTTCCCTGATCGTCAAATATTGTATCTACTTGATCAGCTGCTGTTTGTAAGTTTGCTGCCTGACTAGAAAAATAAACTCCTGCATCACTAGAATATGAAGATTCTCTAGAACAAGAGTATAGACAATGAAGAGGAAACTTAGACCCCTCATCTGTTCTGGCCAATCCAGTTTCATTATTTACAGTTCTTTGTATCGCAAACCATGCATAATCATCTGCCTGATCTCCGGCGGCATCGTCATACATGTAAAGAATTAATCCTCTTTCTGTCATCGTAAGTCTATATGAAAAAGGATATGTTCCTTCTAATGTTGGATCAGTTTTTGGATATCTCTTAAACCACCCGCCACCTTTTTTCTTATTTCTGAATCTTATAGAACGATTATTAATATATTTGGTATAATTAGAAACATCTGCTGGGGCAGAAGCCTCTGCAGTGCTTCCCCCTGTTGTCGGCATGTAAAATGTTGCTAGTGGATATTCAACAAACTTAAATGTTGTGGATGTACCCGAACCGCCATTTGCAGTATCTCTTGTATTTGCAGCCGTTTGGTCAAGATAAAGAGGATAATAAAACGCTGGTACAGTTCCATAGGTGTTTGTATCTGTTTCGGTTCCATATACATAATATGGCCCACTATTTGCAGGGTCTGCAGAAATTACAATATCTTCAAAAGTCAAATCTACCATTTCGCCAGGATTTCTTACGACTGAAGTATCAACTGAAGATCCATTTTCTAATATTATAATTCCATCAGAAGAGAGTTGTGGAGATGTGATACTACCATCATTTAAAATTTGAGATGCTGTTCCAGAATTTACTTTTAACCAACCATACATTGGATTAGGAATTCCAGAGCTATTTTCCCAACCAGCAGATAATATTCCGTTAAAAGTATAGCCAGGATGATATTGGTCAGGCACAAATGTTGTCTCATCAATTGTATTACCTGCTGAATATTGTGTTCCGCCTCGAGCAGACATTCTAAGATTCAATTGATACAACTCTTGAGAAAATTCTTTATCTCCAGTATTACCGGCAACATCATAATATAATCTAGGGCGCAAATCAAGTTCAAACCTAATTCTATAATTCTGATCAATACCTCTAGCAACGGCTCCACTATTAGGAAGTATTTCATCTGTTGATGAAAAAACCATAACATGTTGTTCTGGATCGATTCCTGCGTTTTTTTGACTAAAATTAGCAACTCCAGAATATGGCCCAGAACCTGCTCCATTAGATGTAGATGGACGATTTAAAGAAACTTGTGTAAAAAATTGTTTATTAATATATGTAATAGGATTTGCAATTGTACTATCAACCAGTTCATTTCCAGCTATAGGATTTCCATTATACATTGTCCAACTTGAAGTTAAATCTTGGGCCAATGCCATCATCGCACCACCAGACACCACTTCACCACTGGATATCTCGCCAGCACCTTGCAGTGTGGTGAAAGAACTTCTTTGCCTCGACATACCATAACTAGTAAGTGTCGATGGATCTACAAATCTTTGCGCCATTACCTATTCCTTTTCCAAATCTTTTAGCCAATCATTTTCCAAAACTCTAACCATATTCTTATATGTTAGATATGCTTTTTCATCTTCTGAAAGTTTGTTATAGCGCATACCTACTTGAGATAGATATTGTCCATATGTGCTTTGTCTGTCCATTATATGTCCTCTTTTATAAAAAGTCCAACAAAAAATGTTTGTGCAGCACGATAATAATATCTTGATGCAATTTTTATATTAAATGGACGTTTGCCGTTTGCCCACTCAATGCATTCTTTAAATTCTTTGTATACAGTTTCGGCTGTTCCATTTGTAATATGCTTGCGCCCTAAATGTCTGTAACCCCTACGCATAGTTTCTCCCCACCACTTATCGTGTAGTGTTTTCTTACACCATTCCATAGCGTTTTGTTTGTCTGACCATTTAAAAGAACCGTTAGCTACCGCATGAGTTGCAATTACACAACCAGTGTTTTGACTGGACACATCACCCTCACCGTTGTCGTTTATATTATCGTCTATATTACCAACTGAACCGCCACTATTAGACCAACCACCGCCCCAACCGTCATCGTCGACGCTGCTGAAAACACCGCCTGGTTGCTGTGCGCGAAGATCTTGTACCTGTTCATGAGTCATTGCTGTATCGAAATAAGTTGTTGTACCAGTAGAGGGTTCGTAATGTGAATAAAGGCCGCCAGAACTTCCGCCGTCATCATCATCATTATTATTACTTACCAGTACAGGATCTGGATCGGGTACTGCAACTGCAAAAGATGCTGCTGTTCCTTCTGTAGTTCCACTTGAAGTTTCTTTAGAGCAGCTCCAATATGTAATTCCGCCTTGAACATAAAAGTTTCCATGTCTCTCTGAAGGATTGCTGGAACTAAAAGCAGCTGCTGAAAGTTTTATAGAACTAAAATTGTCATGGCCAACTTGAAGCTTTCCGTCTTTTGATCTAGTTTTAATAGTAACTGTTTTATTTGGACTAATTCCAATTCCAGAAGTTACTAGTTTGTATACCTCGTCATAACCAACCTCGGCCGTTACAGAACCATTGCTAATGGAAATCTGGGCGGGCCCAACCTCAGCATCAGAAGATGCAACTTTTTTGAAAATTAATTGATGTTCGGTACTGCCTGTTGTTGCAATATCAAATTTAACATTACACTTTCTAATAAACCAGTTAGGAACATCTTCCAAGTCTGGGCCATCTCGCACACCCTTGGTTCCAACTGCAATTTCATCTGCAGAATGCCAATCAGCTTCACGATATAATGATTGCACTGGTAATTCGTTTGCAGTATCTATATAATTCGGTGTGATATTAATAGTTGCCCCAGGCGACTTAAATCCCATTTTTGTTTGGAATCTTCCATTCTTTTTAATCCTTGCAGTATATCCAATATAATATCTTCTAGGATTTTCTGGGTCATCTGAGCCAGGCAATAAAACACTCAATTTATTAGTTCTATTAGGTAAGTCTGTATTAGTGCCCTTATCCGAAACTCCATTGGTGACTAGAGATTTTAATACTCTTCCTGTATCATCCATTAAAACTATACCAGCATGAGACATCATAGAGAATGATGGGCCGTGCTGTCCATATATCTGCACAATTCCATCGCCACCCCTGTCTGACTTAGATACAAATCTTTTACCTTCGTTATTATATACATCTGTATATTCATTCCTAGAAGCTTCGCCCCCTTGAGGAACCTTGATGGTAATAATTTCGCCAGGCGCAGTTTCAAAATCTCCAAGATATGCAGTTGCAGCACCATACCCCCCATATGTATTCGTCCAACCAAGAGAATTGCTTCCTCTACCACCATGTTGGCCCGGCCCACCGCCCGCACCAAATGCAGGGGTTCCCGAAGGCCCAGAAAGGTTTGGATATTCCGCTGCTGCTTCTGTTCCTGAGCCATATAGAGAATGTCCACCGCGGCCGATGCTTCCATCGGCACTATGAACCCTACCCTGTGCAAGGCCCCATCTAAAGAACATATTAATCGGATGTTTTCCTACTCCAAAATCTGAAAGTGCCTCTTCGCCTCTTACAGTGCCCGCTGCATTAACCACCAATTGAGCAGCATATACTGCCTCGTCTGGAAATTCTGCAAGTCTTTTTCCCTCACCTTTTTCTGTTTTTTCTCCACCTACAACTTTCATTATATCACTACGCAAAATCGTCCAATTTGGATCGTTGATGAATTGTGGATAGGCAACATCTGCAATAATAGGAGTTCTTAATACGGCATAATATCGTATTCCGTTTTCGGTTGATATTTGACTTTGCGTTTCGTACTGCCAATTAGTAGTTTCTAGTTCGTGTTTACTAGATCCAGCATGGCGATTCGAAAAGAAACTTCCTCTAACTGCGTTGTTCCAATAAAACTGTACATTGTAGTCGACTTCAGCTGGAGTTATTTTTACGAAATCTCCTGTCACCGTTCCATTATTTCTAACAGTATGTTGACCCTGTTCTGGAACTATTTGTGTATCTGGAACTCCAGCTGGATCTTGGCCGCCTGGTGCTCCATATAATTCGACAGTTCCATTTTCTGAAATAATTCTTGCATCCCCACCCTTATATCCAGATTCTTCTGTAGCAGGCAATGTCGTATCCAATAAAAAGTCACCACTCAATTCAGTTTTCTGAACACTTCCAGAACCACCACCAGCTGTCGCAACAATTCTAAATCTTGTAAACTTAGCAGGAATTGTCAAAGACCATTCACCGAATTCAAAGTAATCTTTATTTTCTTGAGTATTTCTAAGAAGTTTTTCAAAATCACTACTAGCACCAACTTCTGTTTTTAGATTAACCTCAACACCTCTTGTTGCATTTCCACTCCAAACATCAACTAATGCTGCAGGAGAACGAATGTCAACCGCAACAGCGTGTCTATCGTTGATGCGTGTTACATGTTGTCTCCAATTATCTTGAATGTCTGTCCAATTATTTACTTCAGCAGTTTCTTGCCAAAAATCGTCAACATCAATTGGAGGCAGTGTAATACTACTGGGGCGAACTTGATCACTCGAACCATAGAAATCGCTAAAACAAATAGTTCCTCTTGTTGGAACTCCATTGTTTTCAACTATGTCAGGAACATTTACACCATCTCTATAATATTCACTAATACAGTGTGGTGCTGAATTGCTTCCTGGCCTGAATTCGCCTTGGATTTGTGCTAATGTTACTCTGCCCGTCTTAGGTATCGTCATCGAAATACTCTTTTATTAAATGTTAAAATTGTACATATGCACAAACATCACCAGAACTTCTAATTGCATTATTCTGAGAACCATTGACTTCCAAATCTCCACCATTGATAGATAGTGTTCCTGTCATTGTATCTCCATTTCTTCTAACAAATGGAGTCGAATCTGCGCCGGCAAGCAATGGAGCTAGTAATGAATATAAAGAATTTATCGCTGCAACAATATTAGAAATATCTCCAATATTACCGTCTAGTGCTGATAAATTACCAATGGTTACTTTATCTTCTTTAGTTGCAATGTCTGTCACTAGTGTTGCAATTTGTGTATCGATATCAGTTTCTAATTTAGAATCCAAAGATTTTATTTTATCATCCAACAATTTAATATTGTATCTAACTTCAGTACCAACGGCATAATCATTTGCCAAGTCTGCGGCAAGAATACCCTGAGAATTTAATCCCACTGAATCTAAAATATTTTCAACTTTTGTATTGATAGCACCAATAGAATTTCCATTTACGACAATATTATCGCTGTTTACTTTTACTTGGCTATCTAATTCAATAAGATTTGTTTTTACGACAGCATTCCCATTGGTTGCTGAAATATAATTGACATTATCTCCATTATAATTAAATATACCATTTGCATTAGTTCCGATAGTAGCTCTAAGAGTATCTACGCCTGTCGTTAAGCCAGTGTCTAAAGCGTTTAATGCTTGCATCACTGTACTTGATGTATTGATATAAGTTGCTCCAGTTGGAAAAGATACCGTTCCGTTTGCTGCAAATCCTAATGTTGCTTGTGTTAAATCTAATTCTGATTGTAATGCATTAATATTATCACTGTTTACTTTTACTTGGCTATCCAATTCAATAAGATTTGTTTTTACGGCAGCATTCCCATTGGTTGCTGACATATAATTTACATTATTTCCATTATAATTAAATGTGCCATTTACATTAGTTCCGATAGTAGCTCTAAGAGTATCTACCATGTCGGATTCATCTTTTAAACCAGTGTCCAAAGCGTTTAATGCTTGCATCACGGTACTTGATGTATTGATATAAGTTGCTCCAGTTGGAAAAGATACCGTTCCGTTTGCTGCAAATCCTAATGTTGTTTGTGTTAAATCTAATTCTGATTGTAACGCATTGTCTTTAGTCAATCTAATTAATGCTTCAGCAGCTACTGCATCTGTAGTATATTTTTCATGATATGCTACCGCAGCGTTCAAAGTATCTACGATGGTAGATCTTATAATCTTACCATCAATTTCTGTCATTGGCCCAATATTTGCGGTATTGGTATCTGCATGAGTATCTACTTCATTGATTGCATCTACTATTGTTGATTGTCCGTCAGTGTTAAGAAAATTCAAATTTCCTACATTCTGGGCAGCTGCCTCAGTATGTGCAATCATAGAGTTGGTTTTAACTCTCCACTCTTCGAATGTATCTGTTTGTATTACACTGACAAGTGTTGGATATTCTACTGCCATTTAAATTCTCTCCAATATTATGTTTAATATTTTTTTAATCTCATCCATTTCAGATTTCAGGTCTTTTATTTCTTCATCTCTTCTTTTGATAGAGTGCATCTTATTCATATAATCTCTGTATGCATTGTTATCAGTATTTATTATAGCCTTCGAATGCATATCTCTCTGCAATGTTTTATTCTCTTTTACAATATGTCTGTTTGTCATTTAACTCGCCAATGCAATTACTCTAAAATCTTTTACTTTTGGTACAATAGAAGAATTATTTGTTTTCAAAACAATTTTGATAGAAACAGATGTAAATTCTGACAATCCTCTCAAATCAAAATCAAATTCTTTATAATCTTCTGTGCCAGTTGATGCAATGTTATATGCAGCAGGACGACTCATCAATGTATATGAAAGTTTAGAAAATAATTGATCTTCTGATGTTTTCACTCTATAATAAAAATCGACATCACATCCATCCTGTCTATTCACTGATGCTAACACTCTCAGAGATGTTGCTGGTTGGTCTAATGTGACTTCTCTTGTCATATATTTAGTCGCAACAGAACCACCGGCTGCAGAAGTTTCATCAACAAATCCAGTATTAACATGTCCAATAACTCCATCTGCTACATTAGCAGGACTGTTAGTTTGATTTGATATCAGGATTGCACTCATACGTTGTGTGTCGATGATGGGAGATAAATTATCAACCTCTGTTCTCATTCCTACTCTAAATACCAAAGATTTCTTATCTATAGGTGAAGAATCTGTATTAAATTCGTTTTCATTAAAGTATGTTGCAACCATCTTTGGGGATGTCAATTCATAATTTGTATTTGGAATAAATCCAGAATAAATTGGATCTTTTATGCCAGGAACTTGAGTAGAATCTTGTGATGTTCCACTCAATCCTCTCATACCGAATGTCATCGAAGTTTTTGGTAATTCGATATTTTGTATAATCGGTTTGATTAAATCATACTTAAAGTTTGAAGAAACTGTTGGAGGCGATGCCGTATTAGATTTTGGACTGAATAAATCATCCGTAGTTGGCAAGACACTACCATTATATGCAACTTGAGATGTAGAGCTACCAATTGGATAAAAAGGATTTCTCAAATCAATTGTAAAACTATTATATGTTGTATCTGTAACCAAATGCGTTCCATTGAATGATTCTGAAGGAAATACTCCATAGGTTCCAAAGAAATTTTTCAAAGTAACATAATTATATCCATTTGATTGCCAAAATTTAGTTGCAACCATACCGCCGCTATCTGATATAGAAAATGTTACTTTCGTGTCTCCGTTGAAAACTTTTAAAGAGTTTCTATTGAGCTTTTCTGCCCATAGATCATTTCCATTATCATCTCTTTCATTATTTTGTAGATAGATTTCTGCTTGAGTATTTGTGTCAAACTTTGCTCTAGAAACTCTAAACTTCAAATCTTCCATTTGGTCTGCAGTCCATGTAGATGCGTTCTGAGACTTGAAGAAGACACCAGCATATGGTTGTTGTGATATCTTACCACTACCATCTAAAGAATCTTCCCCCATTCTTGCTACATGGCATCTATAACCCTGTGTATCTGCCATAATTACGATACAATATTCTGTTTCATCTTGTACATATATTGGTGATGGGAAAACAAAAGATGTCGGAAGAGTACCATCATCAGAAACTGCAGCATTTTCTGGATACACAATAGACTGTCCTAATATTTTAGGGCCAGGATAACCATTAACAGTCTGTCTCAATTGAACTGTTACTGGTTTTGTGGCATCTTTAGTTGAGAAAAATAATTCAACTGCAGTGATAAAACACCCACCATCTTGATTAATCATGATAGTTTGTGCAAGAGGATCATACCATCCGCCCGCAGTAACTGTCGTATTTATATTAGTATCTGTAATGGCTTCAGAATCACTAACCTCTCTAGTAGAGAAGTCTGGAAGTCTAGTGAGAATAATTTGATCTGCAACCGTTTCGATTGTACCAGATGCAACATAAGTTGTTTGTGCTTCAGTATCAGTGTCTTGTGAATTATTACGCTGATCAGACATCTTAAAGATTCTTTCACCAGTTTTGAATTTGATATTGTCTGAATTTGGAATAGAGAAAATACCAGAAACAAATCCAGAAGAGTCTGAAATTATAGAATCGCTTCCAGAAACAATCCCTGAAGCTTTCCATGTTCCAATATTTCTACTTCTTTCACCAGTTCCCTGATCTGGGTCTGGATATACAATAAATATAGTCTCTCCTTCAGAAAACCCAAGAGAATCTGCATCTGTCTGTAAATGCAATCGCAAACTTCTGGCAGCAAGATAATTTATATCATAAATTCTTGCCTCAGTATTGGTTGATCCGCCGCGGATGAACACCTGTCCCAGATTATCTCTAACCAAGCTTGGATTTTCTCTTCTCCAAGTTGCGGTTGCAGCTGGAGTATCGGTAGTAGTAAGTTTTACAGTCGTTTTACAAAAATCAGAAACATTTACTCCATCAAAATATTGATATAGTTTTGTATTTGGTTTTAATTTCTCTCCGCTGAAATATACATCTCTGGCTCTAATAAATGGTATAATTTCTGTGCTTACAGTCCTAGTTCCAACGCTCTCTCGATCATCTCGCATAGAAACTAGTTGCTCTGTACCAGTTCTAGTTTTTTGTCCTGTCAAAGTAGTTGTAGTAATTGTTGTAGTTTCTTGTCTTACCAAACCAGCAGAGGCAACAATTGGAGTAAAAATACTTGCAGTGGCGTTGCTTCTATTTGCTCTTCTACTAGAAGATGTAGAAGAATCATCTCTACCTGTCCAATTTTCTTCCCAACCATTCCACATGGTTCCCATCACGCCGTCTTCCGGCGAAAGAGCTCCAAAGATATTATCATATTGTTCTCTTCTATCTGTAACAATATCTGGGGTCTGCTTTGTTTCTTTCCATTCGTCGGTTGAAGGGAACATAGAAATGCTTCCTCTAAATGTGAAGATTGCGAATGGGTTAACATTCACTGTTTTAGAAGATTTTTCTTGAGTAATTAAATATTCGCTAGTATATGGCAAATGGATTTTTTGTTCTTTGATAGCATAACCACTAGAGCTTCTTGCATCTAATGTCATATTTACCAATTTTTCTGAGAAGAATGAACGCAGAACACCTTCAGTTTTGCTGATAGAGACTTTGTAATCTGGATCAAATACATTACCAACTGTATGGTCTACAAACCTATCTACGATAAATCCATTTTTAAATCTATCGTTTCCATTTTCATCTCTTACTGCCAAATCCATTGTATCTTTTTCTAACATGTTCAGAGATGTATAGTATTCTAGATTTTCAATTCTTTTTTCTAAATTACCGATATCACGCATTGTATATCGTTTATTGTCGCGCATCTTAGTTGCAATTGCTTTAGGCCCAACAGTATATGGATCAGATTCTAATTCATATAATACCATACCCTCTGATGGATCTTCTGGCATAGATGGATTTTCTGCTGGAGAACCATATTTCAATCTAACTCTTCCAAGCTTGTCCATGAATAGTTTATCTTTTCTTGCAAGGTAAACTCTGAGATCAGCACTCACTGCAGTACCATCAATTGGATAATCCGTTGCTGAGGAAACCATACCTCTTCCAAATGGATATCCTGTAGTTTGTACATAACTGACAACAGGGCGGAAATCTAAGACATCTGAAAGTCTCTCAGAACCATAATATCCAATACTTGCATATCCATCAACATATGAGTCTACAGATGCATAATCTCCAACTCCGTGGTTATAATATGAATATATTGCTATTGGTCTACCACCACAAGGAAGACTTCCTGGCTTCAGATCCAATTCTCCCAATTGAATGATAGATGGTTTTTGTCCATCGAATAGATCATATCTGTCTGTGATATCATTAAGTTTGACAGGAACTTCTGTAGGATTTGTTATAAGATTTCCATTAGTCCAAGCATTAATAATTTCTGTATTAAATGGATTTTCAATTCCATCAACAACAAGTAATACTGCTAATTCTGTAAGAGAAGTTGTTACAGAGTTGTCTAAATTTACATTAAATGGAGATTGTCCAGTTTGTTCATAAAATTCATAGGCCTTGAATGCAAAATCAAAATCTGCTGTAGTCATTTCATGAATGAATTTTTTGTTGTCTGAGACAACTCCAGTTCTATATGCAACATTATTTACATTACAGGTGTCATATAATTTTATTAATTCTCTAACATCTGCGTTCTGTAGTTGCAAATTCGACAAACTCATACTAACATCACCACTTGCACCAACCGCAAAACTAGGATTGACAGTTCCTGTAGATGCGCTACTATTAATTCCCAACACATCTGCTTCATAGGAACTAGTCGTTTCGTTAACGGCACCAATAGTGTTGTCGTAATTTGCAGAATTGATAGCAGAGCCTTCAATTCCAACAAGACTTAATGGCAATTCGATGTAATTTTTTACTAGAGTTTTTGTTTTTTCTTTTGCATTAGTCTTTTTCATGGGAACTAATGCAGTAAATCCAGAAGTAATAGCACCAGTACCTGTCACATCAAAAGAAACCGTTCTCAAGTCTGCAGAAAACGCTAGGTTTTGTATATATCCAACAAGACCAGAAGTATCGCTTGAATTAGCACTAGAAAATATGCTATATAGTGATGGAATATTTTCAAAATATGTATCTGCCTCTGTGGCAATTAGAGTAACAGTACCAGCAGGAAATGAAACTGAATTGAATTGCTTCATCACAGAATATTGAGTGTCAATTGATGAAACACCTGTCAATTCATTTATGTTTCTTGCAGTCCGTACCCATTTTTTTCCAGTATCAACTAAACTAGATCCGCTAGTGTTATGTAAAACAGATTTACTAAAAATTCTGGCAAGGACATTTCCATTGTCGGCCGTTTGAGAATTATTCCATGAAGCTGCATTTGTAGTTGAAGTATCTGTAGAAGGTATTGCCTCGCTGATTAGTTCATTTGTTGTAAATGAGGCGGATGGTAATACTCCAGAACCTTCTGCTCCGGCATCAATATTTCCAGAGTTTAAAGGTTTAATCAGCATGGTATTAGTTATATTATTGTGGTAATAATTAATACCTCTAAAGTTTACATTATATCTGTCGAATATTAAACTCTTAGGAGTAAATCCACCCTGCGCTTCAGTTAATTCTAATTGTGTCAGAATATTTCCGGCATTTTCATATATATCAGAACCAGAGTTGGAAACTGTTGTTTCACTTACAATAGACCTTGCGTCGATCATCATATATGGTTGTGTTGTTCTAGGATTTAATTCATATTCAATATCATATAGATATACTTTATAAATCGCAGATTCTTTTGATTGTTCAATATCATCTGTTGGTCTGTAATTAGATTGTAGATAGTTGTTTAATCTTGCACTATCAGAAGACTCTGAAAAATATTCTACAGCTTTTACTTTTGCGGTTGCAATCACATCAGTACCATAAATGTTTGTTCCTAGAGTTGTTCCACCACCTTGGAAAAATACAGAAGTTGGGTTATATGTTATTGTATGTAGATAATCTGCTTCGCCAGAATCTATATTAGAATCTATGTTAATAAATTGATTAGATCCGCTTTGTGACGAATGTACATTTACAAGGTTGACTGATTCATCAATTTTAAACAAACCTTTAGTATCTGTAACATATATGAACGCACCTAAGTTCACGGGCATGTACTTATTATTGATTTGATAGTTATTTCTAGATTTATCAAATATTACATACTTAGATTGATTTGATGATGGCTTTCTTTCAATTTCATATCCTCGTACATATGCTTTACCGGCTTCCACCCCTACCGCTAGTTTATCTCTAATCGCATCTAAAAGATTTTCATGGGTCTGGCCAGGATAGTACAACAATCCAGTGTTATCTAAAGTTTGTTCTGCATATGTCGTTAAGTCTATAGTGGAAATTGTATGGGCCTGTCCTTCACCATTAACAACCATCCCCAAATCATCTGGAAAATTTTGCAGTGCAAAATCTTTGGCTGCTACCTCAGTTTCAAAAACTAAATCCGACATCGTATATACGCCGCCGTTATTATTTTCCTTGAAATATTCTCTAATATCTAATTTAAATGGACGAACTGTATAATCACCAGACTCGTCATATGTTCTTCTAGCTAGTGTTTTCATCAATACAGAATAATCTGTAGAAGAAACATAATTACTAACAAATCCATTTCTAACTGCAATCAATTCAACAAAATTTGTAGTATCAATTGCGTCATAATCTCTCTTAGCAAGAGTTAATTGAACCTTGTATCTATCAGCGCCAGGAGAATTATAATTAGTTGTTCCTAATGAATTATCTAGAAGACTTGGGTCGTCATTATAATTAACAACAGATTCCGATATTTCTAGGCCAATTTTATATGATGGTGTGTTTGAATATTTGTCAAGAATTAAACTCTGAGATGTAACTCTTACCAAATTTCCATTGATGTAGTACACACCCTCTTCGATAAATGCTTGCGATCCAATTCCGATTGGATTTTGTACAGTTGAAGATGTTTGAACTGTACAAACTAAATTCACCCCATCGGTTGTTGTTGCAACGAGCTCTTCTCCCTCAACGAAAGTAGAAGTCTGTCCTTCAGAAATTGTTACAGTTTCTCCATTTACGGTAAATGATGCTGTACCGCCATCTAGTATGTTTACTGTCGTTCCATCACTAAATGTTGTAGAACCAGATGTTGTACCATCCAAATACTTTAAGTATAATGTTGTAAACTCGTCGTTGTCGCCGTCGATTACATCATCATTATTCAAATCAACTTCATCGGAGTAATTGACAACCAATGCGCGTATGCCTGTGCTCTTACCCTGTACTATCTTTCCCACGAAACCATTGGCAGTAGAAAGTGTTCCGTTAAGAGAAACTTTGACATAATTTGCCTTTAAGTCCAACGCGGCCTGGCCAGGAATTACCATTGCTCCTTCTTTGAAGAAATGGTCTGATAAATTTGATATTTGCCCCTGCAAAATACTTTGCAGTTGGGTCATCTCTCTTGCCTGAACAGAATTGCCGGGCTTGAATAGTATTTTTAGATAACCCTTATTTACGTCAAAATCATCAAAATAGGGGGTGACATTAAGATTTAAGGCCATATTTTCTTTCTCTCAATTTAATTAAAATTCAAAGACAACTTTGATATCTTCGATCTGGTCGATTGCTCTAGCCACTGGCTGTCTGTTTTCTGTATAAAGTACTTTACCAGAACCAGTCAAAATATCAAATGGTTCTTCATCAGCAGTTCCAAAATCTGGGTGTTTTGGTCCTCTGTAAGATTCTTCCGTTGCCGGTGGATTATCAGTAGTTGTCTCTTGAGGATCGGCCACAATTGCGATTTGTCTGAACTGAGCCTCATCACCAGAAACAGGGAAGATAACTTTGGTTTCAGAATTTCCTAAACTATTGTCTCTAGTCGATTGTTCGTCATATTCCAACCGCATAGAAACCATAACATAATACCCAGCCAGTTCTTCTATTGCATTATATCCATGGCCATAATCTGGAGAAATGATCGGTTTCACTTTACATGCATTCACATTTGGATTTCCATTGCTATCCACTGCGGGCACATTAGAAGTATCGATGTCTGCAGAATCTACTGCGCTCCAGTTTGCACCTTTAGCAGTGATTACCATGCTAGAAATTTTATCAATAGTAACAATACCATATGCGCTGAACCCTGCACCATTACCGGCAACTGAAATGCCAGGCGCAATGATAACACTTCGATCTGCTCCACCAGTAAAGGAACCATTAACTGTCACGGCCGCTGTTGTTCCAGTCACATTCCACTGTGTGATTTCAAACTGTTCATTATTTCCCAAATCGATTACAAAATATTTTGTGTAATCAAGAGATGTATTAGATATATTAGGAATTGATAGAGTATTTCCTGTTAATGCTATACCAGTTTTATTAATATTTGGGTGATATCCAGACCCTCCAGATACAGCACCACCCACTTCATTTGGTTCAATTTTGATCCACTCAATTTCGCCATCTACTCCGGCAGCATTTAGTTGAATTTGCCATTGTACATATTCTGCGCTGGAAACATCCACTGGCTCATATAAAATTGTATCAACTGGAATATAATCTTTTGTTAAAAATTTTAATGCATCCGACAGTTCAATTGAATACATGTACTTCCAAACATATCCATCAGAAGTTTCTTGAAATTCGGTAGTAGAGGTTGAAGTAGGTTTAACAGTAGATGCAACAGTTTGCACACCTACAGAATCATCTACATATGCTCTGTTATTAATACATTTATACACATTATATTGATTTCCAGAATCTGTTACAACATAATTGTTTGGAATGATTTCTTCTGGGGAATCGTGTTCGAACATAGTGTAAACTCTACCAGAAGTCCAATTAATTCTTGGAATTGCAAGAGTCATATCTGCATAGTTTACTTTTTTCATTGCGATAGTATCTGCGTTCACGCTATAACCATAGCCAATAGAATCTTGTGGAGTTGGTGGATTTGCATCATTAGTCCATGGAGTATGTTTTGCAACTGACATATACAAATTATTGTACACTGCCAGACCTTGATGTATCCATGTAACTGTACCATCAGTCAATGAAGATGGTGTAGGGCCGGTTCCAGTTGCCGCTGAAGTGCCTGTAGCCACCGCGACAAAGAGATTTCTATTGTTTACAACCGAATCGCCAGCACTATATGATTGGTTAGTATTCCAAACTGGGGCTGAACGATTTATTGATTGCAAAAATTCTTGAGCGTTAAAAATTCTCAATTTATTTGTGATAATTGCTGCCATGTTTTTACCTTTTGAATCTTTGTAAGTTTGTACTATTTATAATCTTTTTAATCGACTAAAGTAGAGCTTATTATAATATTTAATTCCTCTACACTAGAAGGAGATGAATTGTATGTTACAATATTGGATTCCGATGCAAAATTAGATTTATCATGTAGTCCGCCAGGAACTGCATACTTCCCAAAAGTATTTAAATATAGTTCATTTTCATCAAAATCTATTCTGTCAACATTATAATCCAACATCTGTACCTTTTCATTAAACTTTGCCCTTTCAACTGATAAGTTAGTTGGGCCCATTCTCTTTCTTGTACTAGAATTTGGTTCTTCTTCACTCATGACCAAATAAACAGGATTTAAATCTACATGTGCATCTAATACTGCTCTGTATTTTCTATCCGTTTTTTCAGTTATTTCTGCTATTCTAGTATTCGTCCATTTATGATCTGTTCCATCCGTATTCGCAATCCATTCATCATCACCATCTACTTCTACTGGCAAGAAATACCACATATTATATTGTGTTGGTCTTCTTACAACATGTGTCAAAGTATTACCTTGTATCAATTTTCTTCTATTTAGCCACGGAGATGTATACATTTCTGCCTGTGGACTGAACAAATATGGAGAAAGGTTTTGCCAAGGAAAAGATGCAGTAAAGTAAAACTTAAATCTTTCTAGAGAACGGTAAGTTGTGTGTAGAGTTGGAACATCTCCTTCTTTATTATTGTTATATCTTCCAGAAATATTTATGATCATTTTTTCATCTCTTGGATTGGCACCATCTGCCGTGGAACCTATCCAATGATTTGGTTGTCTATCAACATTTCCTCTAAATATATTATCCCATCTGAACTCCACTCTATTTTCTGGAGATAGATTTGGCATAGTCTTATAATGACGCAAGTATTTAACGCTAAGAATTGCATATCTATCTTCAGCATCATCATCAAATTCTACAGAAGTAACTTCATATTTACCCCAAGGCCGAGTATTCAACCATTCATCACTTGTAATATTTGCATCTGATGTATCATATACAGTAAAGTTATTTCCAATGATTTCAGATTCATAATAATTTGCATTATCAGTACCAAATGCATCTTTATAATTCAATGCAATTTTTTCTACCAAATTCCAGTCCAGTGCATCTACACTTGATCCATCTAGAAGTGCATATCTACCCGAGCCGGTATCGACAGATGCAGCGCCAATAGTATCATCAGATATTTCACCAGTTCCAACACCAGCATATAATCCATCAATCACACTATCGACTGACGGCTGTCTGTTATCATATGTAACTCGTATGCCATGAGAATTTAAATTGTTTGTATCTTGAACTTCAGAGTGTCCATAAGTCCATCTTCCCAAACCATCCATATTTTTTACTTTAAGATTAATATTTTTTATAATCTCATAGATCAACTGACTCCATGCAGAGTTTGTAGTTCTTCTCAACCCGGCCGTTGTGGTTATAGAGTATTCACCGAACATCATCATGCCAGCTGGATGTAGAACCTTTTTAACTATTTTTCTCCACTCATCGATATATCTTCCGACTTTGATGACATAAGAATAATCTTGCCATAAATAACTGTCCGTAATTCTATTATTATCTGATAAGAAACCTTGGTCGTTTATATACGCACCCTCTCTTACACAAAGAGGACCAGTATTGACTGTTACTTGTGCATCTCCATTACCTATACTTGAAAGATCTATTGTAGGTGCTGTATCATACCCTACCCCAAAGCCATCATATTCATCTTGGATATCACTTTCAAATATCTTTACCTTACCAATTCCACCGATAGAACTTCCCACACCTTTGAAAAATGCTCCATCTCCCTGTGAGGAATAACTTAGAGTTTTATTCCTCACAGAACCATATGGTTGTCTAATGTAATTAGCACCTTTGCTTATAAGTCTAGTTCCAGAAACTCCGGCAGGAGGCCGCGCAGAATATTTAACTCTTAACGAATGACCATCTGGTAAGTTGTATGTAGAATATATTCCAGTAGCATCAGCATGCCGCAGTGAAATCTTATTACTAGCAGCTGCGTTTGTGCTGTCGTATATAATATATTCAACATCATCTTCAATATTAGAATATGAAGAAACTTTTACTACATCTCCTTCAGATAGTCCACTATTAAAAATTATCTGCTCACCATCTGTCGCAGTGAAGTTTGAAGTTGATACATCGTTAACTAATATATTAACTTGGAGCGATGCATCATATTCGAGAACAAATATGGTCTGGCCCTGATCTGCCATAAAAGTATTTTGTTGTTGTGTAGAATTTCTTACAGTTCTATAACTAGGAACAGGATTTACATGAATAGGATTCAATCCATTGCCACTTATTGGATTTTCCGTACCTCTATCTTCAACTAAGATATCTCCATTTCCATTTATTGGCTGTTCTTCATATCTCTGTCCTTTGGTAAATCTCATACTACCAAAGAAACCTAGAGTATAATCAAACATAACATAATCTGCACCCACTTCTTGTCTTGCACCGACATAAAAGTTAGTTCCAGATGAATACTGTAACATATTGACACTTGAAATTGTGTCTTCTTTTTTACCATCTACATATAATGCAGTACTGGCATTCGAGAAATGAATAGCGACATGATGCCACTTTCCAAATTCTAATTGGGCAGAAGTTAATTGATTTCCGTTACCATCTTCCAATAGTAATGTTCCGTCAGGGCGTTGCCAAAGAATTGATTTCTGTTCTCCAGTATCTTCAACATTAAAAGAGAATAAAGTTCCGCCGGGCGACGATAGATCGGTAACTGATACTGATTTTCTAAAATACCAAAAGTCCAGTGTCAATTCCCCAGAAGTTAATTTTTCATCCAGTAATACATCAATATCATTGGTTCTCGTATAGCCAAAATCTGTGAATAGTGCGTTATCACCCACTCTAGATAATCCGGCTACAAAATTATCTTTAATCCACTGATATCCCAATTTTTGTCCAGAAATAGTTAGAGTTTGACCTACTTCATATCCAGAACCAGCAAAACTAGGAGAAACTGTGGCAGAAAAGTTTCCAGAATTTATCGATACATCGAATTTTGCCCCACGACCCTTACCATTCATTACATTCAAATTTAAATAACTATCTGAATTTGCAGCAGTTCCATTCAACACAGACAGCTTTCGGACTTGGCCAGAAACAAAAGAACCATCAACTTTTCCGTCTACAGTTTCATCAATCCGTATCGTTAAATCATTAGTACCGTCGGCACCGCCTAGTTCCGAGCCCAAAACAGTTATGATAGAACCAACTACATAATTGCTTCCCCTATCTTTGCCAAACGGATCAACCGTTTCATAAGAATTACCAATCTTGTTTACAGAAAATCTCAAATCAGAACCACCAGATACATCTACAGAATATGTCGGTGAAAAGTAAGAATTTACAGAATCCGGCATCGCCTTAACTGGATCCATCAATTGGAATGCAGATATCTGTCCACCTTGTGGGCGGCCGATCGCGGCGAAATCATTAATTCTACCACTATCGTCAACTTCTGTCACCTGTATCACCAAATCATGTTCTGGAGTACTTCCGCCAATCAAAGTGCCTGGAATTGTAAAAGTATCACCCACTACATATCCTGTAGTTGGGGATGGATTATTATTTGAATCTGCATCACTCAAAAGAAGAGAAATAAGTTTTGGATATGTCGCCTGTGTTGTGTCTACATCCCAAACAGCACCAGTGCCATTTTCAGATGTGGTAGTATATTGTGTATCATCAATGTCTGTAACAACAACTCCACCAGTTACTGCAGTGATTTTTACAAACACATCGTGAGTAATATCTTCGCCCTGTGGAGCAAAATTGCTACCCAATATTTTAACAACATCATTGACTGAATACAATTGGGAATTGTCTGTAGATGAAAGACTAATATTGCTAATGATATTATTTGTAATTACAACATCAAAATTAGCACCAAATCCCAATCCATTGTTCAACACTGCATCTTGTCTCAGTAGATCTACTGTTGCAGGGAATATGGAAGTAGTATTAGCTGTGGTATTTATTACTGAAACTCCAGTAATCGCCCCATCCACATCTACTGATGTAATTGATAAATCTAAATCTTGTCTAACTCTTGTTTCTGTTAGATCGCCTTGATTTATATTGACAATATTCCCCAAAGGAAATTCCACGGGCATCATTGAAGATTTGTGTCTATATGAAAGTGCATTTGCCTTTTTATCTAAAAAATAACCCTGATATTGATTATCATTTCTGAATAAGATCTGATCGGTTCCAAGAAATGCTTCATAATCATATAGGATGAAAACATCGTCATATTTTGTGTCTATATTTTCTATAGAAACTATAGTGTTTGTTGAATTTGCTGGATATATATCTCCGCTTAAAGAAATATCAAAAACAGTCATAGGATATTCTAGAGACTCAGGGTTTTGATTAAATATAACTTCATAATTTGTTGTAGTTGAACTTATATCAGCAACTTCACCAAGACCACCAGAACCCAATGTGCCAGTATCTGCAAATTCAATCTGTTCTCCAGTAATATATCCTTCACCAGCACCAACAATTTCAATTTCTTCTATGTGGCCAGGCGTAGTGTGTTCTATAAGAGCAGAGAACCCTGTACCAGAACCGGCAGACGAAATATATGGGGTCAGTCCACGATTTCTTGGATAGTCTGTGCCTGGGCTTGTTATTTCAAATCCAACGACACATTCATATAATTCTTCTTCATAACTTGTATTATTTGTTTGAAAAATTTCAATTTTTTCTTTACTAGAAAATTCTCCAATAATATTAGTTATAAAATATTCTCTAACTGAATTATTTCCCAATTTAAAATCTTTATAGTATTCTACAATACCTTCCGCGTTGGAAGTTTTTCCAACGACTTTATATGGAGTTTCTATTTTTGGATCTGTAGGAACACTTCTAGTATATGGAATTACTCTAAGACTTTGATTAGAATCCCAAACATTATTACTCAACTTAAATATATTTGTTTTGGGGTAGTAAATATCAATATCTTCATTAAATATAGCACGAAATAAAAACTTAAAAGATGGTTCTGTACCTTTTGATTGGTAGAACTCTTTCATAAACTTTAAAAAATTCTTCTGATTTGTGTAGCTGGTTTTTTTAACTGAAGCATCACTAACAATTTTCTTTACAGCATCTTCTATGTCTGCAGTAACAGTTGTTGCCAACAAAGACTGGATATAAAATCTAACTTTTATTAAGTCGTTACTAGTTGGTTTTTGCGAATCACCATTACTGTCTATGAATTTTATTTGATTATTATCTAAAATATAATCAACATTTTCTACTAACTCAACATAACTGCCCAATGCCCCACCAGACTGTAGTTCAGGATCGGTGAGATGTTCTACAATTGCATCTATAGTAGTTCCCGTACCTCTAGCAGACCCAGCCGCATTAGAAAAAACTCTAATATCGACAACAGAACTATCATCATTTGGATTGCCAAGATAATATATAGGACTGAAATAATTTAATTTAAATGTATGGTTATTTCCATCTGCAAAAAAGTGTTGATCAGAAGTAGTTTCAGTTAAAGATTGAGTATCTGCTTCTACATTTTCATCTGAAAACTGTAAACCTTTTATTCTTGTAATATTTGGAAAACCATCGGCAAGTTCACTTTTAAACATCGAAACGAATAAATCAAGAGTTTGATCTAGGTCAGTATAATCTACGATTTTATTAGTAACTTGTGATACATTACTCTCTTTAGCCATCCACTCATAATAAAGTTCTAAAAACTTAACAAACTTACCATATTCTTCATCACTAGAAATATAGAAAGGAAGTTGTTCTCTAATGTAGGCTGATATGTTTTTAATATTTTCTTGCATTTTTAGTAACCACTACCACTGCTAGAGCTTGATCCGCTTGAACCAGCAGATGTTTGAGAACTATCTCCATATACTCTAGTTATTGAGCCACTACTTTCACTAGATATAGAAGCAGAGTTTGTGTTGTAAGAAGTAGAAACATTTCTAGAAACTACAACCCTCTGCGTTGAGATGTCATAGTTTTCATTAAATTCGTCCGTATCTTCAATAAGATTAACTTCCAACTCATCCATATCAATATAAATTATTTGATTTCTAACAGGAAAAATATCATTTGATGCTGGAGTACATGCAATTCCTATCATATCGCCACCCAATACTCCTGTAACATTTAAGTCTGGAATATCGATCAGACCTGTTGTATAATTTACAGTACCAATAGGATTTAATGTATAAATTCTTGTTCCAAAATTATTGATATTATACATTCTGATGCTTCCGAGCCCATTATCGTCTATATAAAATGGAAGTTCGTTTCCAGAAATATAAAATGCGTTTGAGTATATGGAATTTGGAGAAATATTATTACTAAAATTAAAAGAATATTTGCTTGATGTATTTACTGTTGCGGATTGTTCATTTATCATTATAATTGTAGTTAAGTTATTGGTAATACTTTCATCTGTTTGGTCAATCTTAGCAAGAAATTGAGAATACCTAAAATAACTGTTAAAATCATTCAAGAATTTACTATTATAATCTATGATAGAATTTTTAACAGCAGCTGTCAGATCTGCAGTTTCTAATAAGGTAGATTCGTTATCATATTTCACTTGAGTATTGATTTTTAATTTAATAAAGTCTGGATCAACAATTTCTGGAGTAAGTCCTAAAACAGAATAATTTTTAACTAAAGAATTCTTTACAGAAACTTTTTCTTGCTCAGACAAATATAATCCACTATTTGGTTTAATAGAAATAAATATTTTACCATATTGTGGAGGGTCATTATCTTCACCACCCCAAACATTCATTGAAGCTGTCTGTGGATAAATTTTTGGAATAATTGTCATATAATCTCTAGAAGTTACTGCACGATTTTGTCCTTCAAAAGTTCTTGGAGCATAAAATTTAATCGATTCTATACTCTCTTTATCAGAACCGCCATAAGTTCTGCCAATTATAGATAAATTATTTGGAAAAACAGTAGGAGTTGCTGCCCGTATATTATCAGGAACATCTTTTCCCAACATTGTCATCTGGCCAGTAAGTCCATTTACTGCAGCGCCCGCAGAAGTAATATATCTGATAGTGAGTTCATTTCCAGATACTAGATTTTTTCCAAGAACTCCATCTCCAAACAAAACCTCATAATTACCATCAGCGGATTCTTGTAAAAAATATCTAGTGGAAACATCAGTCAATGACATCGTATCGGTGTTTAATGTATACTCTTCTATGAAATCACTAAATTTATTCTCTTTAACAAAAACTTTCAAAGTAGAAGTATCGACATTTGGGTTTGATATCAAAAATCTTTGATTTACATCAGAAGTGTCCACGATATAACTTTCAGTTACTAAACTACCTTGGATTACTTCAAGGTCAAATATTTCGTAAATATGTCTAAACTGGCCATTTCCAATATCAATTGGATCTTGTGAACGATTTACTACTCTCGAAACTGATGGTACAAATCTATAATCGACTCCATCAACTGATAATTTAAATACAAAATTACTATCGATTTTAATATTTGCAAACTTAGTATTTGATTTATCTCCGATTCTATTCTCAATCATAAAAACTGATGATAATGTTGCCTTTGCAGATCTTGTAGAGGTTGGAGTATATCCGAGCAATTTTGCTTTGGATACCACACTGTCTCTAATTCTGGCAGTGTCTAAAAACATTTCATTTGCCATCATATTCAAATAGAATGAGTTATAATATGTATTATATCCTAAGATATCAGTAAGAGTATCTAGTGCAGAACCTTCAAAGTTATAATCTCTAAAAGTTTCATCCGATTTCATATAATCTTTTATAGAGGATTTTATAGCCTCAAAATCTAATTCAGATATATTAATGTTTTTTGCCATCTATCTTACTCTTTTTACTTTTAAAGTATAGTCAAATACTTTTGTTGCCGGTGGTACTTTATATTTAATTTCAATATTCAACTGATTATTATCAGTTGCCTTAGTCACAGAACCTTTTCCATATCTGTTTTTTCCATCACCAACAAATTGAACATCTGTAACCACAACTCTAGGTTCATATTCTGCTATAGTCAATCTTATAGTTTCTTTTATATTTATTTCGTCTGGAATGGACATATATTCAATATCTGATATCAATTCAAAAAGATTTCCGTACATATTACCACCAAAATTCTGAAAGAAAGGTTTTTCGCCTTTATTGGTTAGTAAAATATTCACAAGACTCTGTTCAATTGAAGGGAATTTATTTTGCTCAGGAATATCCTTTTTAATCTTTATATCTCCAGAAGACATTCTGGTAAATTTTAAATCAAAATCTTTATTAGTTACTAGTGTCATTTTTCTTCCTATGGATTTAAATCAATTTTTGGGGCTTTAATCGTAGTATTTCCACCAGATTCGGTATCTAGAGTTTTTCCTATTTTTGCGTCCACTGCACCAGTAACATTAATATTGACATCTTTATCTACAACAATATTTAGGTTTCCTTTTACATAAATATTATTATCACCAAAAACAATTTCATAATTGTCTTTTACTATCTTAGTGACCATACTACCATCTGGATGCATTTCTTGAAAAGTTCCAGTTTTATGCATTACATTAATTCTTTCAGCCCCAGGCGTATCATCAAACTCTTGGACATGACCAGACTCTGTAAATAATACTTTGTTGTGGGGATATTTCGCCGCATATGGATTTTCTGGTTCTTCGAATAGGTCAGTTTTATCTCTAGTCTTTTCTTTTTGTTGTACTGAATATGGTTTATCTTCAGATGCGACTCCAGACGCACCAGAACCCTTTGCGTTTGTGGTATAACCATCTGTAGTGGTCGCAGCAGCTGCCTCTGCAGCATCCTTCTGTGCGTTCACAGAAGACTCTTGAACACTATCGGGGGCAATTTCCCACAATACCGTACCATCTGTCAAATTAGAAGTTCTAGGGCCTCCATCAGTTCCAGAAGTTCCTGCTTTTTTTGCAATATAAACTTTTTGTTCTATGAAAGTAGATTCTCCAGCACCTTTAAGAAGTCTATTGGCGTTTACTTCATGTCCAGCCATTTGGTTATTTACTTTATCTCTGACTGTTCCAGCAGCACCACCATTATTCGCATCAGTTCTTCCATAATACTTTTCACCAACACCACCAGCATTAATTGCAGAATAAACTTCTAATCTTCCCATGCCAGATCTAACACCAGCACCTCTGAGATATTTTACAACAGCACCATTAGGCCCAAGTTGGGAATCTAATGCAGTTTGTTCTGTTGAAAAATTTGCTCCATATTGTCTGGCTTGTGGTTCTCCAAATTGTATCAGTCCTCTATGCTGCCCCCATTGAGTAGTTGGGCCTTTCTTGCGTGGATCGAAAGTACCACCTGTTTCATATGATATCACTGTTGCTAAATCTGTTGCAGATATACCCAGAGATGCAGCAGAAGAAATAATACCAGTTTTCAATGTGAATGGCGGCCCTCCAACTGAGTTTTGTCCTTTTGGCAACTTCGGGCCCTTAACCAAGTCTCCAACTGCATATGTTGTTTTTTCGTTCCAATCGCCGACATCTAATGTGGGTTTCGGTTGTGTTTTTGCGCCAGTTCCTGATGGAGTTGAATATGTAGAACCAGTAATTGGTGCTGAATTACCAACAATTGCACTTTGATTTCCACTTGCATCTGGAACAATACCATTTCGTTTTAGACGAACTGTGCCGCGTTCTCCACTTGCCATACTGAAATGCATCGTATCTTTTTTAGAGCTCCAGTCACCACCCCAACCCAGACCATATTTCTTAGCGATTGCAGATGTGTTTGATGGCATGTCAGTGATAAATCTATCACTATAAGGATTTTCCGCTGGATTAATATCTATCGACGCGGCCGATGCATGATAACTCCACTTACCATTTCCAGCTGCAGATTTTCTATAAACATAACCACCAATACTGTAAATAGTATATCCATTAGGATGATTTGGAGATGGCGTCTTTTCTAATTCATTAATAAAACCTTGAAAATTGTCCTTGAATACTGTGGCCACCCATGCACTCTTACCATTTTTAGTTGTAACTTTAGATATGCGTTTTCTGTTTTCTTCATCTGAAGATGTTCCAGATTGATCTACATCTTCGCTGTAATGCTTACCATGTCCACCATCATCGGGCCCAGAAGAATCTACGGCGGTTCCAGAAGAACCAGTATCTGGAGGAACGCCTTGTGCAAGTCTGTTAACATCAGTCTCGTTAGTCGTAGATGCGCCAGGCACTCTTTCTTCCGTAGATGGATATGAACCATCATCAGCCCCCGTAGAGGTTTCGTTCGGCCGCCCATATACTGTTCCCCAGATGATAGGGTCTTGGCCGGATCGTCCATCTCTAAAGAACCCCATAACCCATGCGCCCGGCAATGCACCAGTCGGAGATTGTCCTACACCAGCAATTGCGGCAGAGGTGATAGGCATTATCGGAGAGGCCCAAGGAAGCTTTACTGTTGGTAATAATGACTTGTCTTCGTTATGAAATCCAAAGATTCTAACTCTAACTCTACCTAATGCTTCGGGATCGTTTATATCTTCGACAATTCCTTGCCACCAAACCAATCCTTCTTTACCACTAAAAAAATCCATTATCTACCGCCTCCACCATAGCCGCCAGGCCCAACAAGTTGCGGAACAGGAGATGGCAAAGCTTCGTTGAATGAATCTTTTACTAATTCTAAATCCATAATATATCTCCCACCCTGTATTCTATGTCTCAATGCGAATATTATATATTTCCCACTATAATATTCATCCTTTTTATCTGGATCAGTTGAACTAAACAAAGGAACATTTAATTCAAGACAATCGCCCGTAACTAAATCACTATCTCCATACACTGTAATTGTGCATTTAATATTTTCCATCAATTGTTTATAAAACATTCTACTTAAAAATATCTTCTCTTGGTTGTATAGCGGTTTACCAGCAGTCAATTCGACTTCTGGAAGGAGATAATAGGATTCTGGGCGATACTGTCTCCCCTGCCCGCTTACATCTTGGATAGGCCCATCATTCATATACTGATAGTCTGTAGAGTCATCCCAATATGAATGAGTAAAGGTTTTTGTATTTCTTGTAACCATATCTACCGTAGTGAGATTTCCGACATACATACCCTTTACAATATTATCTAAAACAGAAAAGTTTGAATTAAAAGAATATGTTATTACTTTTTTGTTTTCTGAATTTGGATCTAAAAAAGCATCAGGAGCTCCAGATCCAGTATTTTTCAAATCTCCTAAAAAGAACTCATTTCTCTTTTCACCTTGTGCCATAGATTCTATAGATTTCAATTTATAACCTTTTGTTGTTTCAAAAAATACATAGGATGAGCTTTTATATGATTCTGAATATGCTCTATCACATAGAAAATTTATTGCTCGCATAGGCGTCATATTAGGAATTATAATTCCAGTTTCTTGATCGTATCTATCATCACTTGGTTCTACATCAAATGTTTTAGATGAATTAATTCTTTCAAAACATTTTTGAGCTATTTCAGTAGCACTTCCCTCAAAGTGTTCAGATATTCTGGTTTCAAAATTAGAGATCATGTCTTCAGTAACCAATTCTAAATTATAACTTTGTGCTAAATTTTCATTAGATACTGATGATATTTTATGTATTACCATATTAAGAGAAATTTGAGTTTCGCCACCGCGTGTTTTAAACTGGATATCAACCTTTTCCTGTCCTATAACTGGCAAATAGTTCATTAAACCAGTATCGTCTAATATAGTAATTCTTGCTGTAATACTAGAGGAAAATAAATCTTCGTATATTTGAATAGAAGAAGCAAGCGTTATTACACTTTGTTTAAATCCATTATGAGAAGTTATTTCTAATTTAGATAACTCATAATCTCCTAGTTTAGTAAAATCAGACATTATTTAGAAGCCTCTTCCCAATCTTTCAAAAAATCATTAATCAAATCTGCGCGTAATAGTTTTATTCTTCTATTCTTTTCATTACTATCAAAAGCATTATCCCAAACTGAATACAATTTATATTGTTTCTTTTTTTGTATATCAAGATTTGCATAAGAACTATTTGAAATCTTATGAGTATCGTCAACAGACATATACCACACTGGAAGTTTTTTTGAAATGTCCAATGCTATTATCTTATCATCTGATGTAAGTTTATCCCAAGAAGTTAAGAAATTATTCTGGTTCTCTTGTATTTCTCTACCATTCCAAATATAAAAATCTCCATCGACCTTAGCAAGTTGCCCAACAGTTCTAGCACTTCTTTGTTGTAGAGAATCCTTATCCAATTCATTATTTTCTTTTCGAAGAATTGCATTTTTTCTCTTCAAATTCAAATATGGAAGAATTTCTGGATTATAGGTTTTCTTTATTGAATTGACGAGCTCTGTTTCTGTTCTTGGCCACTCCGAATATATATCCTTTATATCATTCACCAACAAAATAATCCAAGACAATTTAGAATCTTTGTAGTAATTGTATGCAATTTTTTCTGGAGTTTCGGTATCACTGACTGTATGGTCGAAAGTAGAAAGTGGATTGCTTTTATATTCTTGCATTACATAAGAATATTTAAAAATATTCTTTACCTCTCTAGATTGTCCGTTAAGGTTTATGTCATATTTTATATTCTTTAATCTATCAAACATATTAATATCCTGCCTTTACATCACTTCTGGTTATCAATTGTACTTCTTGGAAAGTCATACTAAGATTTACAACTGATGAAGCTCCACTAGATACAAACATTCCAAACGAACCATTTCCGCCAAATTCAACATCAAAGTCAGTTAATACACATGGTTTTATTTTATTTAAATGTTTTGATTCTACACCATCTATCATATATTTTAGTTCAAAGTAATTTGGGGGTGTAAAAAAGTTACCAGCGTTTCCAGATAATTCTGGAGACATATTCATTCTAAAAAATTCTATTATGTCGGTAAGAACATTCGATTCCTTTTCCGACTTGGGCATTAAATTATATGCATAAGAAAAACTTCTATATTCTGGGCCCTGATACAAAGTATGTCTATTTGCAGCTGCTGTCGTTCTACCTCTACCTAATGCAGATTGCGCAGCAAGTGTTGCAGATTCTCCGCCCACGCCAAGACTAGCAGATATTACATCACCGGCACCACCAATAATTCCTTTTAGTGCTTTTAATCCAACATTCATTTCTGGTGGATTATCGGCATTTCCCTGTTCAATAATATTTGCCATCCCTGATAATGCAGTACCATTGTTAGTATTTTGAAAATTTTGTTTTGTTGTATTTTTAATATTTTCTGGAAGGAACAACTGAACAGTACCGACTACTTCCTGTGAAGGTTGGCCATCTCTGGATCTCCATTTTGTATATCCAGCAACTCGCCCCGAATATGCAGTAAACAATAAATGATCTCCAGCGTTTGGGCCAGATTCAATTGGATAGGTGTAACCTGCCATATTAAAAATTCTCCTAAATAGTTAAATATATTTATAAAGGTTTTTTTGATTGAAATGAGAAGATTTACATATAGAGGAAAATACAACCCAAAACACCCACAAAAATATGTAGGTAATGTTAAAAATATTGTTTATCGATCCATGTGGGAAAGAAGGTTTATGAAATATTGTGACGATAATCCAGAAGTCCTTGTTTGGTCAAGTGAAGAGCTCGTAATACCCTATTTATCTCCAATCGATAGAAAGATGCACAGATATTATCCAGATTTCTTGATAAAGGTAAAAAGAAATGATTCGACACAGACAGTTGTAGTAGAAGTGAAACCAAAAAGAGAAACCAAACCACCAAAAAAGAAACAAAAAATTACACCTAGATATTTAAGTGAAATGAAAACATGGTCATTAAATGAAGCAAAATGGAAAGCTGCAAATGAATTTTGCAAAGACAGAAGATGGGAATTTAAAATTATGACAGAAGATCAGTTAGGAAGATAATATGGCAAACTTCGCACCACTCTTAGCAAGACTTGCACAAAGAGGAATACAACCAAATACCAATGCAGCCAGAGAATGGTTCAGAAAAAAGGTAAGAGAAACTAGAATTAGTAGAAATGCACTTCTATCAGATTCCGATAGAAAGGCTGGCGGACTGCAAGTTGGACATATGTATTGTTACAACTACGATCCGAAATTTGCAAAAAAACTACCATACTATGATGAGTTTCCTCTCATATTTGTGATAGAAAGAACATCTAAAGGATTTGTAGGAATTAATTTGCATTATGTATCTCCAAGAAATAGAATTGCAATTATGAACGCATTAGATAAGACAGTCCGAGGCAGAAACTACGATGAGAAAACAAAATTGGCAATTTCTTATAATATCCTAAAAGGTTTGTCTAAATATAACATGATAAAACCCTGTGTAAAAAAATATCTATATGGACATGTTAAAGGTAATTTTGTGAAGATAGATGCAAACGAATGGGATGTTGCATTATTTTTACCAGTACAAAAATTTAGAAAAGCAGCTGCGTCCAAAGTTTGGTCAGATTCTGCAAGAAGATAGGATTAAAATGGGAAGTATAACTGATTTTGTTTCCGAAATTAATAGCACTGGATTTTCCAGAGCAAATCGCTATGAAATGATATTCGTAGTGCCAACTGCAGTAAATGGTTTGTCGCCGGGCCTAAGCAGATCTCTAACATATAGAATAGCATCTGTCAACATACCAAGTAAATCAATTGCAACTACAGAAACCAAAGTATATGGCCCAGTAAGACAGGCCCCATATTCTACGACATATGACCAATTAACTTTTAGTATGTATCTCAGTAAAGATTTACGCGAGAGAAAATCTATGGAAAACTGGATGCATTATATTGTGGATTATGATAATCATAAAATAAGATATTTAAATGAATATAAGGGATCAATATATTTGTCAGTTTTTGATGAACAGGATAATAGAACAGCATACTACCATTTCATGGAGGCATTTCCACTATCAATTGGAGAGGTTGCGTTAGCATACGCAAATGAAGATGTAGCACAATGTCAGATAACAATGTCATATAGAAAATATATAGAAACTGACTCAAAACAGTGGCAGGCTGCTAATGGAAGCTATTATTAAGAGATAAATAAACAGAAGTATTATAATATTAATTTATGAGGAATAATTATGTTACCAAGAATTGATACACCCACGTATGAATTGACATTACCATCAACTAAGAAGAAACTAAAATTTAGGCCATTCTTAGTAAAAGAAGAAAAAATTCTTCTGATGGCACAAGAAGGAGATACATCAGAAGAAAAAATTGATGCTGTTAAACAGATTATAAGAAATTGTATTTTACAAGATATCGATGTAGATAAATTATCAACATTTGATATCGAATATATTTTCATTCAATTAAGATCAAAATCTGTTGGAAATATTATACAGCTAAACTATAAAAGAGAAAATTGTGCAGATAAGGAAGATGGGGCAGGGGATTGTCAAATACCTTTTCTTTTAAACTTAGACGATACTAAGATTGAAAATATGACACAAGATCACTCAAATGAAATAGTTTTAACAGATGATATTTCAATTTTAATGAAATATCCAGATTTTTCTTTGATGAATCAGTTGGTGGATGCAGAATCATATGATGATTTAGTTGAATTGATTGCTAATTGTATAGAGTTCATAAAAGACTCTGACGAAATGCATAATGTATCTGACTATACTAGTCAAGATGTGAAAGATTTTATTGAGAATTTGACACAGAATCAATTTGAGAAAATTAATGAATTTTTTGAAAACATGCCAGAAACAACTTGTGATGTAAATATCACCTGTTCAAAATGTGGTTTTAAAAAAGAAATGAAAGTGAGGGGTATTTCCGATTTTTTTTCCTAAGCTTAAATCATGAATCCCTGGCGTCTTTGTATAGGAATAATTTTGCGTTAATGCACCACCATAAATATAGTTTAACTGAGTTGAATGATATGATTCCTTGGGAAAGAGAAGTATATCTTAATTTATTGATTAGTTATTTAGAAGAAGAAAAAAGAAGAAAAGAACAACTTAAAAATCAATAAGGAACTATAACATGACCAAAACACTCGAAACCGAGAGCGTATTAAATAATGCAGATGCGAATGGAGATAATGTTATAAGCAATGATGAATTGGCGAGACATGAAAGAATGTTGAAAATTGAAAATGAAGATAAAAAAGAAGATCAAATCAGATCCATGGCATGGTTTGCATTGGCTGGCATGCTGTTATATCCGTTTGCAGTGGTGATTGCAGATTTAGTTGAATTAGATACTGCCGCAAAAATATTAGGTGACATGGCATCTGCATATTTTGTGTCAGTCGCAGCATTAGTTGCAGCATTCTTCGGCGCACAAGCATATACTAAAGGCAAATAAATGGCAGATCTTGCACCAGTAACAGAAAAACTGATAAAACAAAATCAAGAAGAACTAGCAAAGTCTGTAAAGGATGCAAGCGCATCCTTGCAGTCTGCTGGTGCAAGACAGGCGCTTACAGAAATTTCTTCTATTTTTGAAGAACAATCTGGAGTGTCAGTAAAAGAATTTAAACAGAGTAGGGATAAAATCACTGCACTATCAACATCTTTAGATGAAATGGATACTGTATCAAATACTGAAAGAAAGATACTTGAAGATATTCTAAAAAGTTCTCAGGCAAGTATAAAAGAAAACGCAAACTTCAAAAAAAGCATTGGGGAATTAACATCCAATGCAGTTAAGTCTGGACTAGATGGTGTGGGCGGAATGTTAACTGGCGCACTTGCTCAAAGTCCTATTCTGGCTCTTGGTGCAAGTTTTCTTGGAGATCGTGTAAAACAATTTAGAGAAAGACGCGCAGCCGCCAAAGAAGAAGAAAATCAGAGAATAGAGAGAATAAAACAAGAAACCGAAATCGAGAAAAAAGAATTTGAGATTTTAAGAACCCAAATATCTAATGAAGATGCTATTTCTCGTTCTAATATGGATCAGCAAAAGATTCAAGAAGAAGCAAGATCCAGAGGTGTATCTGAACAAACTGTAATAGATGAAGTAAAAGATAATATTATCAGGACAGCTAAAAATGAAAAACTTTCAAATGATGCGAAAAAGGCAGAATTAGATGCAATAGAAGATCTCAAAAATAAATATGAAATTGAAACTGAAGTATCTAAACCAGAAAGTCCTACAGAAAACTTTAATGATAATATAAGTACACCAGAAACAACTGAAACGGATACAAATGCACTATTAGATATTGATGAAAAGTTGGGGCCAAATCAAGCATACTTAGAAGAAATTAGAGACCTTTTGCAATGGATGAAAGATAATGATGGAAATCCTACTTCTCTAGAAATAGAAGAAGCAAGAGAATTGAGAAGAGAAAGAAAAAAGACACTTGAGATTGAAAAGGCACAACTTAAAGCAATGCAGGCAACGGGTGCTGGTGGCTTAGGTATATCATCTGGTAAGGCCGGTGGTAATGAAGGAAGTTTATTAGATACGGTTGGTGATATTGGTGGGACAGTTGCCGCGGTGGGTGGTCTTGCTGCTGCATTTAAAGTATTTAAAAAAGGTGGGTTTAGAGGCTTAATCAAAGCGGTTCCAGCTCTAATGGGGTTATCTACTGCAATGGATGTTAACACACCAGATGGCCTCAATGCAGCAAAAACAGGAAAAGCAAAACCCAGAGGAAGATTTGGAAGAATATTCGACTTCGCAAAAAGAAATTTAAAAAAAGTAAATCCAAAATTATTACTTGGTGGAGCTGCAGCTGCAACAGCAGTAGGAGCGACTACAGCACTCACACCAAGTAACGATATAGACACACCCAAATCTACAACACTCATACCAAGTAACGATAAATCTACAACACTCATACCAAGTAACGATACATCCACACCCAAATCTGCAAAACCAAGATCTGGCCCAGCTGGATCTGGTGGATTAGGTAAGGCAAAAGAACTGATATCTAACAAAACTAGAACTGCTGTTGCGGCTACCAGCGCTGTTGCATCAAAGGTAGCAACTCCTGTCAAGTCTGCTGCTAGTACAATCAATAAAAAACTTGCGAAAACTATTTTAGCAAAAAGGGGAGCAATGATGGCCGCGAAAGCGATTCCAGCCGTTGGGGCGATTGCAGGAGCAGGATTTGCATTGGGAAGATTATTTCGTGGTGATTTTGTGGGTGCTGCTGCCGAGGCAGGCGGCATATTAGTGCCGGGCCCGGTTTCCTTGGCAGTAGACATTCCGATCATGGTCAGAGACACTTACAATGATATGTATGGAACAGAGGATAATAGATTTCCATTTGAAAGTGATGGAATCACTAAACCAGAAATATTTAAGGAAAGAACTGCTGCATTGGCTAAAATGGCAAAAGAACTGGTAACTGGTACGGATGATAATATTGAGAAACACAACAAAGATGCTTCAGAAGTAGAAAGAAGTAATATAAGTTCAGAAATCACAGATATGGAAGGTGAGTTAGAAACACTATCCAATAAGAGCAGACAAAATCGTGGCGACAGAAGAAGAATGGGTGAACTGAAAAGAAACATAGAAATCAAAAAAAATCGGCTGGCGGAAATTACTCCAACACCAACCGATACTAATATTGATAATTCTATACAAAATGTTGCATCTACGCAGGCAGAGCAAAAACTTCAAGTTGCAAATGCAGTGAATGGAAATGCATTAGATAATCAAGCGTCTGCAGCTGCTGCTAATGTAATTGTTGCCCCGACTACAAACAATTCAACCAATGTAGTAAATAATAACAGCACAACAAATACACCAAAACCAGAAGTAAGACATACTGATTTGTCTATCAGAAATATACATGCTGGAATTGGCGCATATTAAAAAGTTATTTATCGTCAATCTTTCCAAGTTCTATCATACACTTCTTGGCTTCCTCGTAATAACCCATTCTTGCGAGCTCCGCTGCCGCTCTCGCATATCCAATTGTCTGCGTATAACGATCTAGTGCCGACCACAATCCAGATAATGGTGAGAAGACATAATTGCTTACCAATGCTGTCATTATACCCACCCCTTTAAATTTGTATTTGCATATCCGACAAGTTCTTTCTTGTCTCTGTTTTCTTCCATGATATCTTTATAATGCTTTTGTGCAATATGTCTAATATCTCCACGACTAATTCCAATATCATTTAAATCATAATCTGATAATCTTGATAATTCATTAATAGTGCTTTTTCTTGCCGATTTTGCTTCGTGGCGAGTTTGCCATGAACCATATAAGTTGATTAATACCCCTAACATTTTTTTTCCTTTCGTGTGATAAATGTGTGTATCCTATACATTAATATATAGTGTGCAGGAGCAGAAAAACAAGGGTTTAAGCAATCTAAAATAGGTATTCCCGATATGCATTTTATGCAACTCTAGAAATTAAAGGGGTAGAAATTTCTTCCTACCCCAACTCTAGTATTGTACCTAGTCTTTTCGATGCGAGTCTAACTCAGCCATCAGGGATATTTACCTAGCATACCCTTTTTATTTATCACATCTCTTCAGCAAGACGTTCAAAGTAACCAATCGAATCATCTTCATCATCAGAAGATGAACTCTGTGGCTCTGGAGAACTCTCAGCATAACTAGGTGCTGCCTTCTCTTTAAAAGAAGGTTTACTAAATGTTTGAGTCGGTGTTGACTCATCCACATCATAGTCTGCATTTGTTGATGGAGCAGTTACTCCAAGAACACGATCCAAACGTTCTTTAATCTGTTCATAAGATTTAAAGTTATTTGGACTTACAAACTCTTCAAGAGAGTGTTGCTGATTATAAATTGTTTCCAATTCAGCATCATCATCAGACAAAGCACTAGTTCTATCAAACTCTGATTTGTCATAGTTACCATAACCATCAACAGTGCGATACTTCAGCTTGAAGTTTGCACCTTCCCAAAAATCAAATGGGTTGATGGGATCTTCATCTTCGAACTGTGGACGCATAATATCGTTCAGTTTGTCAAAGATTTTTTTACCAAATGAATAGAGGAATACTTTTCCATCATTATCTGGATTTGCCGGATCTTTCACAACATAGATGTTTGAAATATATTTCAATCTACGTTTACGATCTCGAGCAAGGTTTTGATTCTCTTGCGAACCAGTTCCCCATAGTTCTGTATTACTTTCGCAGACAGGACATGGTTTGCCGATAGTAGTAAGACAGTTATCAATCAACCATCCGCCTGGGCCTTTAAATCCATGATTAAAGATACGAACCCATGGCAAATCTTCACCATCAGTGGGCGGAAGAAAACGAATTACTGCATAACTGTTACCAGTCTTATCAATAGTTGGTTTCCAAAACCGATCATCTTGTAATGATGAATTTGATTGTGGTTGTGATGTTTTTTCTAACTCTTCAGCAAGTTTACTGAAATTGTTACGATTCTTTTTAAGCGATGCAAAAGACATATTTTTTTTCTCCTAATATACGTTGTATGTGTTTTTGTATTGTTTCTAATATAACATTTTATGCGTTGTATGTCAATAAGTAAATTAAATATATTTACCATAATTTTCATAATAATCCTCAATCAAAAGAGTCTTTACGACTCCAACATAATAATCAAGTTCCACATCCAAAAAGGACATGTACTTTTCTACCTTCTTACGATACTCGGGCCAGTAGGTGGTATCGTTTATTTTAACTCGTTTCAAGAAACCAAAAATCTTCTCAAAGATCACTAGGGTTTCTAAACATATCTCACCTTTCTGTTCCAGCTGAACAATAAAAGGATAATGGTTTCCAACTGATTTAAAAATATTTGGAAATTCTATATCTCCAGACGAAGCCTTGGCAAACAAAACCTCACAGTCAGATTTAAAAGTATACTTTATGCTATGTATACGTTTCTTCCATGCTTTATGGATTTCACTCGATTCTGAATCTAAAAGATACTTAGAATGCATATATTCATTACGATGTATTGCTAAGTTACCTTTATCTGTCACATTTACAAACACAGAAAGTAAAAACTCTTCTAAAGATTTCTTATCATATCTTCTAGATAATTCTTCAAAAGTTTTTTTATCTTTTCTATTAAGATAGGTTTCTTTTTTGGTGTTTGTAGTTCCATACTTTTTATAATCAAGTCTATCGGCAAAATGGTGTTTCATTGCCAAGTAAATCTTAAAAGCTTCAAAGTCATCTATTTTTCTACTAGACATGTATCTCATAGGGGCAAACGTTCTGTAGACTTGCGTACTAAGTTTAATCCCTCTGCTTCAAATTTGATTTTTTCTTTGATAAACGAACTCAGCAATGGAGTTACATTTTCTACTTCTAGTTTATTGATCTCGCAATAATGCGTGATTGTTTCGATGTAAGACATTTTCATTTCGCTTACAGTCTTTTCTATTTCATCACAAAACTCTTTTGAACTTTTTAACTTTAACATACTATCTCCTTTTGCGCTATAGCGTATATTATTAGATTATACGCTATAACGCAAGTTTTGTCAAGAGTTTATTCGGATTTCCAGAGTGTCCATGCACCCCAAGCAATAGCTGCCCACGCTGCTAGTTCGACAAATGGATTTCCCATTAGTACGACTACTCCCATGGCAATTAATAATGCGCCATCCCAAGATGTTCTTTCACTCTTCCGAGCCATAACCCAATCTTTTAACTTAGTAATCATATTACCTCCTTTCGTTAAGTTAGTTTCTAGTACAAAACATTAAGAATTTAATGTTTCATTTAAATCTGCTTCTTTACATAAAAATCCAGATGCAGTTCCGTCTGGACTATACATATCAAAATGTACTAACATATCTGCTTTACTAAATCCATTTCGATTCCATCTATATGGAAATATTATGAATTTACTATCATTTGAACGAATATGAATTTTTGAATTTGCTTGTGTTTCGCCGCGTTGTTGTCCAAAAACAAAATTACAAGTAACATTTTCAAACTTGGCGAGTTCCCACTCTGCAATCAATATTCTATTCGAAGGATAATTTGTAAACGGACTAGTAGACGAATACTCTACATTATGACCCCACATCGGTGCTTGTCTATCTATCCAACCAGAGGCAGTTATAGATATATTGTTCGCTCTAGTTGCCGTTATAATTGCAACAAAAGTCTGTGGCTCCGCACTTTCGTTTGTATACTTTATAATACCTTTTGGATTGGAGACATTTATATCTGCTATAATATCATCGTCAAAGTCTATTCTAAGATCTAAGTAATCCGCTGCTGTATAATTACAATCTATTTCTATTTTCATTGTTGTGCCGGGGTCGATAGAAAGCCTTTTTGAGATTATAGTATCTCCAGTGCTCATTTGGGCAGTTCTCTCGGGCATCCAATACTTGTTACTTTTGTCTGCCGATTTCCTCTGCACACCAAATACATATAACCGCCCAATGCCAAAGGTTCTTTCAGAAGTACCATAAAATGGAATGTATTCCAATCCTAAGTGGTCTTTAATACCCAAGCGAATTCTATCGCTTACTAATCTTATAGTTCTAGACATTTCTTTTCCTAAAATTGATTCTTATATTCTTCTACCATATTTATCAGGTCGCCAATGTGTGTATCACGTTTTGAGATAAACACCTCTGGTTCATCCTTATCTGCGATTGCGGCAATAATTACAAGACTATTTATATGCATTTTATATCTCTCTTCAAACATCACCGCATATCCTGCAGCCTGACGAAAATATTTTTCTAACTTACCATACTTATCACCGACCATAGGTTGCCTAGAAGTCTTAAAGTCGATTACTGACAACTTACCATCAAAGTCTGCTACACAGTCTACAGTGCCTGCTAAACCAAGATGGTCAGAGTACATAGGTTTCTCTTGTGCATAGATATTATCTACACGATTATCAAGAACAGGTTTTATTTTCAAAAAAGTCTCTATGTCAAATGGCATAGTCTTTTCTGTTTTCCATTCTATATTATTTAGGTGGTCTTCAGCCATTTGGTGGACACTAGTTCCACTTCTTGCTGCTTGTGTTGTTATTTTGTTTGCAACTTCTGCACCAACTCTTCTTCTCCACTCTGCAATACCTTTTGCAGAAAAATGTGAGAGAACAGTTGTGATCGATGGATACTTATTTCCATCTGGTGTTTCATAAAATCTTTTGCCATTTTCTGTAACTCTTTTTAAAGTATGGGTTGGCAATTCAACATCTACATGATTAAACATTTTTAATTCCTATTTTAAGTTAAACTTCATCCTCCAGCTCAACTCTTCCTTTCTGTCCACATTTTGGGCAATACCAATTACCCCTATCAATTTTAAAGTTACTTCTCATTACTGCATAAGTGAAATAACATTTACATTGGACACAAGTAATATGAAAAATATATTCCAAGTGTGCCGAGAAACTCATATTATTCTTCTTCTTCGAAACCCGTTTTCAGAAGTTTTATGTATTGAAACATATCTTCTGAAAATGGATTATCAATTCCTAATTGTCTATCCACAATTGCCTCCAAAACCATATTCATAAAGGCCATTCCCTCATGTAGGCCCTCATCTGTAGATAAAGGAAACTCATAATCATTCGTAAGTTTATCAATAACATCGATCATAACATGATGACAGATTTGTTCAGTCTCAGAACCGTTGGCCAAATAATCATTGATAGAATCAAGATCAATATGATCACTTTCTTTTTTTGCACCAAATAATTCTGTTGCATCTATTACGACATTTGTTTCCATTAAGCTATTCCTAATTCTAACTTATTAATTATATAGTCTTTAACCAAAGCACTTCTGACAATATCATCTTGGCCAGATTCAATGAATGCAAATTGCGGCATATTTTTAATAATCTTCATAAAATCTAAAACGCCTTCTTTTTCATCTTTCCATCTAAAATCAGACTGTCTGAAATCTCCACAAAATAATATTAAACAGTTTTCTCCCATTCTGGTTATTACTGAATCTAATTCATGAAAATTCATATTTTGGCATTCATCTACTATAATTATACTATCGTAAAAAGTTTGTCCTCGTATAAAAGATGTTGAAGTAAAGTTAATTAAGTTATTCTTTCTTAGACTTTCATATGCAGTACCACATTCTAGTAATTCATTCACTATCGTCTTGTATGGTGCTTCGTATGATTCTATTTTTTGTTTTTCGGTGCCAGGCAAAAATCCCATATCTCTAGTTGGAACTACACTTCTTATAATTTGTATTTCTCTATACATAGATCTGGAAGACATTAATTCCCTCAGAGCAAGATACAGAGAAACAAATGTTTTTCCTGTTCCTGCTACTCCATGTAGAAATAAGTGGTGGCCATCTTCAAAAGCATTAAACACTTCTTGTTGAGATGGTGTTGCTGGATATATTCTTTTTAAATCTGAACTCCTGTTATCTAAACCGATGAATCTTTTATTTCTATTAATTTTACTTTTTTTGGATCTTTTGCTCACGCCAAACTCCTTACTCTGTTAGGGGAAAAGACATGTGAACTTATACCTACTTACGAACCGACCTCTCTTGTAAACTTAGTTTCATTATATGTTTTACCCATAGATTTATCAAAGGCTTTATCTAAAACCTTTTCCTTGAACTCTAATGGAACTTTCGTGACGCCCATGGCGACAGGATCAGCAACCATAGGAGCTTTGGTGATAATCTGTTTTAATTTTTTGGGTTGAGAGCATTGTGGACAAGAACCTTGTAGGACCTCATCTCTTTCAGAAATTTTACACGAATGTTCATATTCGTGATTGCAATTTGTACATCTAAATGTGTATAGTGGCATTATAACCTCATTTCACTATTGTAGATGTTAGGCATAAATTTATATTCAAATATACTTTTCCGTTTTTGATTACTCAATATAGAAATACATAACGATACTAATATATATGAAACATTAATACCTAACATCTGCGTTTCGCGCTAGTTTTTAATCTTTATTAGAAACAAAAGAATACAATTCTTTAGCCTTGACCATAAGTTCTTCCATAGAGTACATTTTATATGCATCTTGGACTTCTTCATAAGTTTTATTACCCTGCTCATACATATCATTCATCAACTGAACATTCATGTGATATTGTTGATCCATATAATCTTTTGCGAGACCGAGCATATCTGCTCTTATCTCAAATGGGTTTTTATTAGCCATTATTTCATCCCCCTGACAAAGGCATCCCCAGCTGCATTTGCAAAACCACTCATAGATTTTACTGCAACTTTTGTGAATGTTGTTTGGGCCTCAATAAAGGCCTTTAGTGGTGCAGACAAAGTTTCGTCTTTCACTAAAGTGTCAACCATTGTTTTCTTTGTAGTCTGGATATGGTCAATCCAGTAGTTTGTTGTCCAATCATTAATCATAATTCTCTCCTGTGTGTTTGTGTAAATTTCCCCCTAACCATGGGGGGAAGCGTGCTGATTGAGGAGCAACCCTACAACTATTTAGAAGCTAAATGATGCACCAATGCTGATATCACCCATTCCCCACTCATCATCTGTAGTGGTTTTTGTATATACTTCCAAACCAGTTACTAAAGTTACTGGAAGTGTTACTTGATATTCCATACCTGTAAATTCAATATCTTCTAGATCCATAATATTTGGGCCAACTTCTAAGTTAGCAATACCAAAATCCCATGTCAAATCAATTTCAAATGTCAAAGCATTTGTTTCTGTTTCCATATTTCTTTCTGCTTTAAATTCGCTGTCTAACGATAGACCATTTCCCAATTCAATCGCTGCGGCCGAACTTGCCAACCCAAGTGCAATAACACTTGCTGTAATAAGAGTTTTCATTTCTGTATTTCCTTTGTTAAAATTCTTATAAATTAAAATGTCACTACTTCTGTTGCTAGGTGAGTGACCAACCCCCTGTGGTTATGCTGCTAGAGCAAACTCAGATGGTGCAAAATTATCGTTTGCATTTGTAGTTTGTGGCTGAATAACGTAGGCCAACACGGCAATCTACTCTCATCTCTACACACCTGTCGATCCTAGTTCGCCCCCATCATAAATGCACTAACTTCGACTACCCATTCGGGCCATCTATGTTCTGCAAAACTTCCTGTTGCAGCAGGACGCAGTGCATTTATGGTGGAGGCGTTGGGTACTGCCCCCAAGTCCAGTATGTATGTTGAATCGTATCAACAATTACAGGTATACTTATAACACAGTTTTCCATGTGCGTCAACAGTTTTTTAACTTTTTAATGCACATGGTATTTTTATCACACTATCAGTTCGAAGTGCGGCCCATCAATGAATGGCCTACGATTTTGAGAACGGCGCAAATCAACATATGCATTCATTGCATCTTCTGCAGTACCAGCATAAGAACGGATATCACCTTCCGACCATGCTGCTCCCCACTTAATTGCAACACCATTCTCTTCTGCTGCCTGTTTAAATGCGTCACAAATATTATCATACACATTAATTTCCCACACAACATCTGATCCATCGTAAGCTACGACATCAACTGCATGTGAATATCCACTATCTTGAATAAGGTGTTTTGACTTCATAGTTTGAGAACGTCCAGATGCCACTAATTTTTCTTGCTCTTCGAGCGTCCGAACACCATATGTGACTCCAAAATCGACCGAAGTCAATTCAATAGCACGTTCTACGACTGCGACCATATCTGGATGGACGCCTTCTAATTTAACTCTTGATCTATTTGATAATTTAAATGCCATGTTTAATCCTTTTCTGTTTCTATAATATTATCATCTTCATCAACTTCTAATTCATGTTTAGAAAAATCCATACTTATATCTTCAATAGTAACACTAACATCATAATCACTCCAGTTTGGAGTTTCGCCGCCAGGACTTATATGTTCGTATTCTGTAGATACAGCAAATAGGATATCTTCTCCTTCTTTCTTTTCTTGATATTTTCCAAGATCAACTACCTTTGCAGTTCTATCTATACCAGACATTCTTTCTGCAATATCAATATTATCTTTTCGTCTTAGTTCTTCTAAAACACTTTTTAAAATGTTTTGTTCTTGGCTAACTTTTTTTAGAGATGTTACGCCTTCAACATCTTCTGGAAATAAGTTTATGTCTCCAGACTGCCAGCCAACATCTTCGCTTGAAAATGTCTTACCGTTATGATTATCTAATCGTAATGTTCCTCTCTTAATAAAATCATAACCAGAACTAATTAAAAATTGTTCAACTCGTTCTAAAACATCGCCGATGATCATATCAGAAGCATCAACTGACATGCTCACTCGCATTCCTTCTCTACCATTTTCTCCTTCTACATAAGAAAACTCAAAATCTGCTTCAAAGGTATCTTCAATATCCATTATCATCTCCTATAAATAATTATCTAAACTATTTTCTGCTTTATATCTTGCGATATTGTTTTTATTGTGTTCCACATCCTTACTATGTATAAAAGGCATTTCAGAACTAATAGTATAACTAGTTTCGCCCGGGCGTTTGATCTTCCATTCTAGATCGGCATCTTTGGGATAATTCATATCCCATTCACAAGTGGAATTTCTATTCATATACTTTCTATCTTTTTTGGTTATTGGATAGATATACCTAAATTGTTTTCCCCATACTCTAGAAAAACCCAACTCGCCCATTTTTTCATCATTTGGCCTTGGCCCATACTTCAAATCATCACGGCCCATTTCCTTTTTCATTTTTCTTTGTATAGTTCTGAAATGAACTTTTTCGCCCTTATCAGTGACATATACATCGCTCCATATAAATCCCCCATGTAAAAAATTGGCAGATTGATAGACATAGCCAGGCTTGCCTACAATACCATCTGCCCAAGTATACAGAAATTTTATATCTGGAGTATTATCTCTCATCCATTTTACTGTTTGAGATAACATCTGACTCTCTGAATTTCTTGGCATAGATTCGTCCATACACATTTTGCCAATTTCAAAATAATCTTTTGTAGTCAATTCTGGAAACATTTTCTTAATTGTTCCCATAGGATTTGTTCCCCATCCTAATGTCAGCACACCAACTAATACATCTTTATCAAAAAACCCAAGATAGTGTTTAGTCAATCTAGGCATAACAGCAGAGTAATGCCTCTCTGCAACAAACAGAGAGGCTGTATTCTTATGAAGTTTTTTGATATTGAAAGTTACCATCAGGCATCCTTCATCATGAATGAACGTTGTTTCTTTGGATCACCCCAAACTTCACGAGCATTAATTCTAATCTTTCTACGATTAGTTTCATTCTTGTTTGGATTGTCGATAGTCAAAACAACATTCCTACCTTCTGACCACGCTTTGCGTTGTCTTAATGCATGTTCTAGAGTGCCCTTTACACGTTTGGTACATCCAGCCTTTGCAACATTTCTACGTTCACCTTTAGAAACATATTGATCTCTTGATTTTTTCTTAGCCATTAACCTAATCCTCTCGCCCAGCTTTGAAGACGTTCAAATCTAAATGAACGCCAACCTTCTTTTTCCAAATCCCAAACTACAATAAGATTATCATCTTTTTCTTTTGGAATATCACCTTCTGCCTCAGTTGGATTATCAGGATATGGAATCATACGTGGATTTGTAGTACACATCATATCACGAATAGTTCCATCAGCCTTTTCAAACTTTACAAGGCACTTTCTTTTTGACAGATCTTCCTTTAGTTGACTTCGCTTTGCTTCGTCCACTACTAATTCGTTTTCGTTTTCCGACATCTTTAGTTTCCTTTTTACTTTCTATAACATCATCTCTAATTTTTTCAAAGTGTTTCCAATGTTTGGGTGTATCATTGTAACTTCCATTATACAATATATTCCAGTCTTTGTCAATAGAATTCCAATACATCAAATGAAAGTTTTCTGCTTTGGTTTTTGCCTTTGCATATATCATATCGCCAGGAAATTCTAATTTTTCATAAATTAAAGAATCATCAAACTTTGCTTTAGGTGTTGGTTTTGGATATTTTTTTAAAACTGGTTTTGGGCCCTTGGTTTTAGGGGGGCGGGCATAGTACACAGTTTTGTTCTGCGGAATAGTCCACTTTTCTTCTTCCTGTGATTGCGCCTTTTTCTTATCGGCTTCTATCTGCGCCTTTGTTCTGCGCTTGCGTTTTTTCTTTACTGGAGATTTCTTTGGCACATCTTCTTCTAAGTGGTCAAAGATATCACGAAACTTCGGTGTTGCTGCCCGAGCGGCTTCCATTTCTGCTTTAGTTCTGCGTTTTCGTTTAGATTTCTGAGTCATCTTTTTTTCTTCCTAACAGATTTTGTTGCTGCTTGTCCAGCAACTGTTCACGGATGTCAACAACATTTTCAGTGTTAACCATATCAATTATTAAATTAGTAAGATTTATTTCATGATTCAGATAATATACTTTTTGTTTCAACTTGTCAAGTTGTTTTAAGTAATATTCCAATTCTTTTTCTTTTCTGACTTTTTGTTCAATATAGTCAGTAAGCAAAATTAATTTTTTTTCTTTTTCGGTCATTATAATTCCAATATTAAATGGTGCCCGTCGAGAGACTTGAACTCCCGACCTACTGATTACAAATCAGTTGCTCTACCAGCTGAGCTAGACGGGCCTATTTAAGTGTCATTTCAATTTTAACCAGTACTACACTACCATCAATTTCCATCGCAGCAAAAGTGTCTGCTTGTTGAATTCCAATCTCTTTAAAATTTTTAGTAGTTGATAAACGAATGTTACCGTCACTATCAGTGTTCCATGTATCTTTATTTGCTGTCACTTGATTTCTCATTATTTACTCCATATTATAAAAAGTATATTCACATGTTATTTCTTCGCCCGACCTAATGTCTCTGGTCGCCACAATAAAGTATCTACTGTCTCTTCTAACCTTTTCTATGTTAGGTTCGCTAGAGTGGTTGTAGAATGCGCCTATAGGGGTTCTTATTAGTTCTTCCCCCCAATGAAAGTGAGACATACCTAATTCAGTACCCTTTGCAATTGGTTTACATGCAAACAGTCCTAGTCCTTCAATATTAGAATTATGAATTGTTAAAAAGTCTGGTAAAGGTTTGTACATCATTTTCTCTCTTGGCTCCGGCGGTAGGGGTCGAACCTACGACCAATTGATTAACAGTCAACTGCTCTACCACTGAGCTACGCCGGAATGTTTTTGGTCGGAGTTAGAGGATTCGAACCTCTGACCCTCTGCTCCCAAAGCAGATGCGCTACCAGACTGCGCTAAA